>JAEIGA010002675.1_pt1 | contig 28301 bp, 28 predicted proteins | sample 9270691 | NCBI WGS metagenome assembly JAEIGA01 (sample SAMN17057246, study PRJNA624740) | gut metagenome | biome: biome; isolation source: fecal sample | host: Bos grunniens | place: China: Xizang | collected 2019
TCATTCTGTGTTAAATTCATAGTGAAACCTCCTGTTGGTTAAAGTGTTTTTATTCATCCGGCCAAGATGAACACCTTAATCTTACATCGAGGTTTCTTTTTATTCAATTGGCGTTATTTCTGAATTACAGGAATGCTCCTTATCTATATATGAGCTATTTAATATAATTTTTCTCTATCCTATCACTGGTTATACATCCTCGGAACTCTCGCTGATATACTACAGGTCACTTCTCCACTTACACTTTCGCCAAACACACTTAATTCCTGTGCAGAAACCGTGTTTACACCATCCGTTCCCAAAAGTATAACCTCGTCTCCAATTTTCACATCAGGAACGTCGGTAACATCTATCAAAAGATAATCCATTGCGACCCTGCCTACAACTCTCACTCTCTTTCCGTTAATCAAAACATGAGTTTTGTTTGAATACGCACGCCTATAACCATCCGCATAACCACACGTAACCATTGCAATTCTCATAGGTCTCTCAGCATAAAAGATACATCCATAGCTGACAGCATCACCGGGATATATTTCTTCGATTTGTGCAATGAAGCTTACCCACTTCATAGCGATTTTAAGCCCAAGGGAAGAAACGCTTTCGTCACTGTAACTCATCCCAAGAGGCAGCATTCCCAGCCTTACCATATCCAGTTGGTATTCAAGATGTACAAGACTTCCTCCCGTGGAAGTGCAGTGCTTTATTCCAAGCGGCAGATTTTCCGCTTCCATTTCCCTGCATGCCTCGATAAATCTGTCGAATTGCATTTTGGTAAATTCAAGCTCCCATTCTGCTTTACCTTCTCCGCAAGCAAAGTGTGTGTATACTCCCGTAAAATCAAGATTTTTAAGGCCATAAATTTCTTTTATTTGTATCATAGCACTATCTTTATCACGCCAACGGATTCCACTACGGTTCAGACCAGTATCAATTTTAAGCTGACATTGTGCACTATTCCCTGTATTTCCAAGAAGGTCGGACAATTTCTTTGCATAAGAAAGACTTCCTACAGTAAATGTAAGATTATTTCTTGCTGCAGTTTCCATAAGTCCTTCGGGAACGGGACCAAAGATAAGAATAGGTTTTTTACTTTGTTTTCTGATTTTTAGTCCTTCCTCAACCGTTGCTACCGCATAGTAATCCGTAAAGGTTTCGTACGCAGGCACAACCCCTTCAATACCATGTCCGTAAGCATCGGCTTTGAGCACTGACATTATTTTCTTTCCGGGAAATACGTTCTTTGCTATTTGTCCGTTATGTTTTATGTTATCAAGGCTTATATGGGCATAAGTTCTGTACCTATTCAATCTCTCCATATCATCACTTCCTGTTCTTGTATAAATATTTTCCAGCAAAAATCCCTGTAGGCTCATTATCTTCCAGTGTCAGCTTACCGCCTATGTAAAGTTGATGGATACCTACGTTTGGCTTAAACGGATCCATAAAATCTGCTTTATCCATGATTGTGTCATAGTCAAAGAGTACCAGATCCGCATCATAACCGACCTGAATTCGTCCTTTGCCAGGTAACGAATATCTTTCTGCCGGCATGGAAGTAATTCTCCTGATACCTTCCTCCCGTGATAGAATTTTTCTTTCACGGATATAACGACCCAGGTATCTTGGGAAGGTGCCGAAAGCACGGGGATGTCCCAAATCATCGCCTATTCTGTAAATTCCGTCTGAACCTACCATACAACGAGGATGCTTGAAAATCATCTCGAGGTTTTCCTCGCACATTCCGAAACGGCATTCAAAAATATCGCTATTATTTTCTTTTAATAAATGTATTACAACATCAAAAGGCTCCATGCCGAGCTCTTTAGCAACTTCTACATAGGTTTTTCCTATTGCCCAAGGTGTATTAGGTGCTTTTACAATAAGAAAGTTTTCAAGACCAACGTAATATATGCTGTTGTCCCATGACGGGTCGTTAACCTCAAAAATTTCATGTCTGATTGCATTAACTACCGCTTCGTTTTCAAGACTCTTTGTAAATGCCTCACGGCCGGAGGATAAAAACTGTGGTGGGATAACACTGAGCGTGGTTGTTGAAACTGCAGTGTACGGATAGGCGTCAAGCGTTATATCACAGCCTTTATTTATAGCCTCGTCCAACACGGAAAGTGCTTTTTCACATCTTTCCCAAAACACCTTGCCAACGCATTTGAAATGCGAAATATTAACAGGTCCTTTTGACGCTTTTGCAATCTCGATACACTCATGCACACTGTCGAAAAGTCCCATGGATTCCGAACGTGAATGGGTTGTATACATACCGCCGTTTTCTGCAGCCGTTTTTGCAAGTTGAATAAGCTCATTCGTATCGGAATAAATTCCGGGTACATAGGAAAGTCCGGTTGATATTCCGGCACTGCCCATCTGCATTTCAGAGATTAGTTTTTCCTGCATTTTTTTAATCTGTGCATCAGTAGCCTTATCGGGCGAAGTTCCCATTACGCCTCCGCGAAGAGGACCATGTCCCGTAAAATAGTGCTGATTAGGACCCACTTCAAGCGAATCAATCACATTTATCAATGCTTGCATATTTGGAAAAAATTTGCTTATTCCTGCACTCACGCTTCTGCGTATATCATCCGTCATTGTGTCAGAGTCCGGCATTACTGAGTTACCGCATTGCCCTGCTATTTCAGTTGTAACGCCCATTCTCAGTACGTGAAGTCTGTTTGGATCCTGTACTATTTCCCAGTCACTATGGCTGTGAACATCAATAAATCCCGGTGAAAGAGACAGCCCCTGTGCATCCTTTATTTCTTTCGCACAGACATCCTCGTTTCCCACATAGGCAATCTTCCCATCCACAACAGCCACATTACCATAAAAGGGAGCATTGCCGCTACCGTCATATATCAGGGCATTTTTTATCAGCAAATCATACATCGTAATACCACCTTTCAATATCACTTCTTTGATCTAAATGCCTTCCTCATCCTTCTTACTGCTTCCACTATATTTTCATAACGGAATGCATAGCAGATTCGGATAAAGCCTTCTACCATATAACGGCGATATTTATCATATTCCTTCACCATCATCTCCACATCCGGCATGCCATGGTACAGTGCTTCTGCTGCCGCCAGCTGCAGTGGTTCGTTGACACTTGCGATCATGTTTTTATGAAGCTTGATCAAGTTCTCAATAATATGCTCGCTTCAAAAAGTTGCCTTTTTTAGACAGTTTGGTGAAGTATGCCTTTTTATGGTTTTCCTCTACTTTCTTTCACACTATTACTCTTATAGACTTGACTTTTAATAGTTAGTCTTTTCAACACGAATGAGCATTTTCACAAAATACCATTCTTATTTTTTCTAATGCATTTTCTCTTCCGCCATGATACAATGAACTCAAATAACGGAAGGGGGGCCACTCCTATGTCTAAGGAAATCATTTCATACAACTTTAGTGACCCAAATATTTGTATCTATAATTTGGAAATTTCCAATTCACCACAAAGGCATTATCGCGGGGAGCATTTCCACAAGGAAGCGGAAATTTTATTAGTGTTAGAAGGGGAAATCCTCCTTCGTACTTACAACACCGAGATGATGCTTCGCTCCGGGCAGTCGGCTTTCATCGGCAGAAACATAATCCACACCATATTACCCACTTCTCAAAAAGCCAATATATTGATTCTTCAGGCTCCTCTGTCCGAAATAGAGGAAAACGTGGAAGCCCCTTCACTGGACGTTTCTTTGACACAATATATTTTGGAAAACCAGCCTGCAAACTTCCGTGCCTTCCCGGAGGAGGGTAATGCATTTTCCGATATTCTCTACAAAATCAACGAAGAGTTGAACGGAAAATCCAGCTATTACGAAGCTTACATCAAAGCCTATATACATCTTTTGACTGCCTTCTTAAAAAGATCAGGTCTGATTCATAAGCCTATTGCAGGCAAGAACGGACAATCTTTCGAAAAGCTGAACAGGATTTCTGAATACATCACAGAAAACCATGACCAGAAAATATCTTTAGCCGACTTAGAAATTGAAATTAAATATAACAAATTTTACATCTGCAAGCTATTTAAGACCAATTTGAATACCACATTTACCGAATACCTGAACTATGTCAGATGTAAACACGCAGAGCGATTGCTATTCTCTACGGAAAAAAAGATTTCCGAGATTGCAACTGAAGTCGGATTTTCTTCCACCCAAAGCTTTATCAAGGTATTCAAAGCCTTTTACAACCATACACCCTTGAAATATAAATCCATCTATCATTCCAATGATGGCACTGGAGGTCCTGCGGGTCTCATTTAAGATTCCACCTCCGGCTTAATCCTTATTCTGTAAACATATTATTGATATTTTGAACGGTTTCGCGCACCAATTGTTCGCCACCTACATGGCCTGTTAATCCACTGGAAATAAATGCACTGTAATGTCCGCCCTTTTCGGCTTTTTCTGTAGGGAGATACCCTTCTGAACCATTGGCCAGCTGAATCAGGAAGGTCTGCTCTGCGAGACTCCTTGCCTTGATTTGATTGCCATAATCAAGGAACAATTCAAAGGGATTCGTCGCAATGGCAATATTGCCCAGACGCATAATATGAACTTCCGCATCAAACACATCAAACTTTTCCTGCTGTTCCATTCTCCGCAAAATACCTAAATGTATCTGCAAATTCGCCGCATCGTTAAAGTCCACATCTCCCTCTTTATTCTGAAGATAGTTCCGGATTTCTCTTCTGGCCAATTGCTCTTCTGCAAGGGTAGCCCGTCGAAGAGGAAGCTGCATCATATGTACCTGATGCTCAAATACCACATCTGATTGAGGCTCATCCAAGCCTTCGTTGTAAACCTCAATAATCTCATTGGCAATTCTCTTGCCCGCTTTTCTCATACCGTCCAAATCAAACATGGAAGGATCCGCCTTGCGCTTAGGAGGATTATTTCTCTTCAAATTAGGGTCATTGACATCCGTATAAGGCTCCACCCAGCGAACCAGATCTACAGGGCATTGGTCGCCTGCCGCAGAGCACAAAGGAAGCAGAAATAAATCCTCTCCGAAATGTTTTCTCAAAAGCATCTTGGTCTCACCCCAGAAGTCAGGAGAGATAAATAATCTATGCTGTACACACTGTGCCGGGCATGCCAGGTTTGCCACCACACCGGTCAGTTTCTGATTGCCGTCAAAAACATAAAGCAATTCGATACCGGAATCATTGCCACCTTCCAACTCCGTGAAAACAGCTCTGTTGGTATCTCCCCACATCTGTGCAGAGCCATCCGAATAGGATACGCGGCGACACATACCTACCGCCGCACGGCCAAATGCATTGGTGTAGGAACCTTGGTCCAGATTTTTCCAGGCACCCAGCACTACCTTCGCAATCTTGTTGGCGAGTTCTTCCAGCAGATCATCCTCATTTTCAATGGTATCATTATTGGATATATCGACACTTTCTACGTATTTTTTCCCAGGCGGCAGTTCGCTCTCTATCAGCCCTCTGAATCCGCCGGAGGAGTCCCGTCTATTAACGCGGTTCGCAACGCGTCCCGTATATCCCGGACCTGTGTGGGTGTGGGTCGCACTGATGACAACTTTTTCGGGATCCAGCCCCAATCCATTATCGTACAATTTGGCCCTCACTTCATCCGCCAGTACTACAGAAACCCCTCCCAAATCCACGCTACACAGAACCATTTGTTCCGTATCAGAGGCAACGGCCAAAGCAGTCGCCGTCAAAGGCTTCTCCTGATACTCGGAAATACGCTCTGCAAACTGGCCCACAAGGGATACGGGTTTGTTAAACTCAAAAATCTCTTCCGCCCAACCAATTTTGATTTTGCTCATAAAACACCTCTCTATGTTTATTTTTTGCTCTATCTTATTTATACAATGAATTATTGTCCAATAAAAGGTATTATCTTGGCAAAAAATGAATCAATCTTGGTCAAATCGCTAAATTTCGCCTCGAAACAGATGATCATCACAGATAAATAAAATCGCTGTAAGAATATCTATCCTACAGCGATTTCTATCGTTTGCTTATTGCTCTTCTGTAATCTTATAATCTTGTCAATACAAAAATGTCATAAATTGCCTTGATTGCAGTCTCAAAATCTTTGTTTTCCACACCCAGGATAATGTTCAACTCTGAGGAACCCTGGTCAATCATCTTAATGTTGATGTTCGCGTGTGCCAGTGCGGAGAATAATCTCGCCGCAGTACCTCTGGTGGACTTCATGCCACGTCCCACCACTGCTATCAATGCCAAGTCAGCTTCGATATCAATCTTGTCAGGATTTGCCAGACGATGAATGGCTGCCACTACATTTTGCTCCTTGTGGAGGAACTCATCCTGATGTACGAATACGGTCATGGTATCAATACCGGAAGGAACATGCTCGAAGGAAATACCGTTTTCCTCGAATGCCTGCAATACCTTACGTCCAAATCCGATTTCGCTGTTCATCTTGTCTTTTTCAATATTGATGGAGCAGAATCCCTTCTTGCCGGCAATACCTGTGATGATGTATTTGGACTTCTGACAGGTGCTTTCTACAATCCATGTACCTGCATCCTCAGGGGCATTGGTATTTTTGATGTTTATAGGAATACCCTCCTGGCGAACAGGGAAGATGGCATCTTCGTGAAGCACCGTTGCTCCCATGTAGGACAACTCTCGAAGCTCGGTGTAGGTAATCACCTCGATACCTTCAGGATCATCGATAATTCTGGGGTCTACAATCAAAAATCCGGAAACATCCGTCCAGTTCTCATATACATTTACCTTTGCCGCTCTGGCAACGATGGATCCTGTGATGTCGGAACCGCCGCGGGAAAAGGTTTTCACCTTGCCGTCGGGCAGGGAGCCGTAGAAACCGGGCACTACGGTATGGGTGTGTTTCTTTAATTCCGCACCCAGCACCTTGTCTGTTTTTGCCTGGTCGAAATTGCCATTCTCATCAAAGAAAATAACAGTAGCCGCATCGATGAAATCATAGCCCAGATAATTGGCCATGATGATACCATTCAAAAATTCACCTCTGGAAGCAGCATAGTCACTTCCGGCTTTCGCTTTAAAGTTTGCTTCAATCACTTCGAATTCACTGTCCAGACTCAAAGAAAGTCCCAGCCCGTCGATGATTTCCTGATATCTGGCTTTGATATCTGCCAAAGCCTTGGAGAAATCCTCCCCTTTATCTGCCAGTGCATAACATGCATAGAGCATATCTGTTACTTTGGTATCCTCTTTGTAACGTTTTCCGGGTGCAGAGGGAACCACATGCACTCTTTCTTTGTCGGCACGGATGATGTTTCCTACTTTTTTGAACTGTTCGGCACTTGCCAATGAACTTCCACCAAATTTTACTACTTTAGACATTTTTCATTCCTCACGTAATTTCTATTTTTTATTTTGCCCCTTGGGGCTTCTTTTACATAATATACCTTATTTATAACTCTAAAAACTTATCGATCAGGGTATGTCCCTGTGCCACATAATTTCCGGACTGCTTTGCACAAGCCTCATTGTAGTCCCAGGTTTCCTCTCTATGTTTGGCACTGTCATAGAGCAGGTAAGGCACCTCATTGGAACTATGGGTTCTGATGCGGATGGGAGTAGGATGATCGGGCAATACCAACAACCTGAAATCCTCTCCTGCTGCCGCCAATTTCTCCACAGCGGGACCAATGACTTTTTCATCCAGATACTCAATGGCCTGTATCTTGCGTTCCAGACTACCCTGGTGCCCCATTTCGTCCGGCGCTTCCACATGGATATAGGCGAAATCATATCCGTCTTCTGTCAAAGCCTTTACTGCGGCCTCTACTTTACCGGCATAGTTGGTATGTAATCCACCATTTGCACCATCCACCAGTGCAACGCCCATGCCGGCCCCCACAGCAATTCCCTTCAACAAATCCACTGCAGAAACCATCATGCCCTTCTTGCCTGTTTTCTCTTCAAAAGAATCCAGCATAGGTTTGGTACCTGCCCCCCAGAACCAACAGCAGTTGGCGGGATTCAGGCCCTGTTTTTTGCGTTCTATGTTGATGGGGTGATTTACCAAAATATCGAAACTTCTCCGCATCATTTCACGAAGTGCTTCTTCCCGGGGCAAATACTGTCCTATTTGTTGTCCCAGCACATCATGGGGCGGGGTCAAAGGCACCACACTGCCACCACTCCAAATCAGACAGTGACGATAACTGGTCCCCACATGGAACTGATAAATATCATCTGCCAGTTGTTCTGCCACTTCCTTCAATAACACCGCACAATCCTCTGTACTGATCTCCGAGGAACTATGGTCAATAATGGTCTTTTCCTCAAAGGACACCTGATCCTCGGATATTGTCACAATATTGCAACGAATCGCAATATCATCATCCTTCATAGGCACACCGATGGAAAGTGCCTCCAACGGTGAACGACCGGAATAGTATTTTTTAGGATCATACCCCATCACAGACAAATTGGCAGTATCGGAGCCGGGACTCATGCCCTCGGGAATGGTGTGAACCAGACCGATTTCGCTCCATTTACTGAGTTTATCCATGGTAGGTGTGTTTGCGTATTCTAATGGCGTTTTGTTGCCCAAGCTTTCTATGGGCTCATCTGCCATACCGTCGCCCAAAACTACTAGATATTTCATAGCATTACGCCTTCTTTCTTCTATTCATTGCGCCCTTTGCAATCTGCGACCACGAACGCACCTTATCTTTTTTTGCATTATAGCAACCGGATGTAGTTCAACACCCGGTCACCCAGCCCCTTGTATGCAGCCATAAAGTCTCTCTCCTGCATGGGGGCGGTCATGTAACCGAACTCGCCTTCGATGGATTCATCCAGCACGGTACCCGCCTGACCAAATGCATCTTCTACTGCCTTCTTTGCCTCTTCCTTAGCACGCAGGAAATAGCGTCTGGTAGCCTCGCCCATGTCGGCCAATGTAGCAGGCTCTGCGTCCCAGAAGCAGGTCACTGTCTTGCCGGGATGACGGGCACAGTCTACCACGTCTGCCACCACCGCACTTGCTGTGGGCAGCTTTCCTGCACCTCTGCCATAGAATAGGGCGTCGCCCAACATATTTCCGGTGACGAACACGCCGTTGAATACATCATTAATCATTGCCAGAGGATGGTCCTTGGACACCATAAAGGGTGCCACCAATGCCTCTAAACTATCGTCCTCACGTACCTTGCCGGTTGCCAGCAGCTTGATGGTCATATTGGCCGCCTTTGCATAGGCAAAATCTGCCGCACTGACAGTGGTAATTCCCTCTGTCCGGATGTCTTCGGAAGACACATTTTTGCCGGTCACTAATGACAGCAAAATGGCAAGCTTACGGCAGGCATCGTGTCCCTCCACATCTGCGGTGGGGTTTGCCTCCGCATAACCCAGGGCCTGTGCCTGCTTCAGCACCTCTTTATAATCTGCGCCCTCACGCTCCATCTTGGTCAGCATGTAGTTGGTAGTGCCGTTTACAATACCAAAAATCGCCTCGATTTTTTCTGCAGTCAACGCACTGTTCAAAGGACGGATGATGGGAATACCACCGCCCACACTTGCCTCAAATAGATAGTTGCAGTTGTTGGCTTTTGCCAGTGCCAGCAGTTCGGGACCATGCTTTGCCACCAATTCTTTATTGGAGGTGCACACGCTCTTGCCCTTTTCCAAGCATGCTTTAGTGAACTGATATGCAGCACCCACGCCACCCATCACTTCACACACAATGCTAATCTCAGGATCTTCCACAATCACATTGAAATCATGAACCACTCTGTCCTCATAGGGGTCTCCGGGAAAATCTCTCAAATCCAAAATATATTTCACATGCATCTCATCGCATGCTTTCTTGCTCACTTGTGCGTTGTTTCGCTCAATGACTTCCACCACACCGCTTCCAACGGTTCCATATCCTAACACTGCTACTTTTATCATACTGCCATTCTCCTGTATCTATAATCTGTGTTTTACGTTCTCTATGGGACGTTCTCTATGGGACTTACTCTCTGGCTACTATTTTCACCCGATGTACACCGGATTTATTCTCCAACTGCTCTATCATGCGGGAAATATCCTCCGTGTTCCGCAACACCTGAACACTCAGGCTAAGGGATGCCACACCATTGATGGGAATACTCTGATGTATGGTCAAAATGTTCATGTGGAACTCAGATATGCTTTTCAAAACATCTGACAAAAGTCCAGGTTCATCATCCATCTGAAATGTCATGGTCAGAGTCGTACCCTGGGAATTATCATGAAATTGAAAAATATCATCCTTATACTTATAGAAAGAACTTCGACTGATTCCCACCTTGTCCACTGCTTCCTGGATGGTCAGCACCTTTTCGGATTCTAATAACTCCTTGGCTTCCACCACCTTTAGCAGAACCTCCGGGACCGCCTTTTTTCTGACTACAAAATATTTTGTGTTCTCTAACATCTTGTCGTCCTCTAAAAAAATAGTTGCAATCTACCTTCTATACGCAATGTATGTACCAGACGTACATCTGTATTTAATGTATTTCTACCAAAGACACATGTATGTCACTGAGGGATATATTAGCATATTACACCAAATATAGCAACCCTATTTTGCTTGTTTTTTCTATGATTTTGTGCTTTTTTCACAAGAAAAATACAAAATAACAAAATCCCTGTCAAACACCACTTTTCCATAGTATTTGACAGGGATATAATATCGTTTCAATTTTTAATTTTTATGAATCATTCTTTATCCGAACTCATTAGGACAAGGGATATTTGTCAGTCAAGCCTTTTACAATAGCCCGTGCCTCAGGAACTTTATCCTCACCGCCCTTGATTACCATTGCAATTGCCTCAGCAATCAAATCCATATCTTCTGTATTCATACCACGGGAAGTTACGGCAGGGGTACCCAAACGGATACCGCTGGTCACGAAAGGCGACTGAGGGTCGTTGGGAATGGTGTTCTTATTACAGGTGATGTTCGCTGCATCCAGCAGTTTTTCCACACCCTTTCCGGTGAGACCGTACTTGGTCAAATCCACCAGCATCAAATGATTGTCGGTACCGCCGGACACGATATCGATGCCACGGGAAATCAAGCCCTTGCAAAGTGCCTGTGCATTGTCGATAATGCCCTTCTGATATGCCTTGAACTCATCGCTGAGTGCTTCTTTGAAGCAAACTGCCTTCGCCGCAATCACATGCATCAAAGGACCACCCTGTGTACCGGGGAAAATAGCCTTGTTGAAATTGTACTTCTCATTGGCTTCCTTAGTGGCCAAGATCATACCACCTCTGGGTCCCCGCAAAGTCTTGTGCGTTGTGGTGGTCACAACATCCGCGTAAGGCACGGGACTGGGATGCAGTCCTGCCGCCACTAAACCTGCGATATGTGCCATATCTACCATTAGCACAGCGCCCACTTCATCTGCCACTTCACGGAATTTCTTAAAATCTATGGTTCTGGCATAAGCAGAAGCGCCGGCAATGATCAGCTTCGGCTTCGCTTCCAGCGCAATGCGACGCATCTCTTCATAATCGATAAAGCCTTCATCATTTACACCATAGGGCACAATCTTATAATATTTACCGGAGATATTGACCGGGCTACCATGAGTCAGGTGTCCGCCGTGGTCCAGATTCATACCCATAATGGTATCACCGGGATTACAAATAGCAAATTCTACCGCCATATTTGCCTGTGCTCCGGAATGAGGCTGTACATTCACATAGTCACAGCCAAACAGTTCCATGGCTCTTTCCTTGGCAATGTTCTCAACCACATCCACGCAGTCACAACCGCCATAGTATCTCTTACCCGGATATCCTTCTGCATATTTATTGGTCAGGGGGCTTCCCATCGCGGCCATAACCGCTTTGCTTACCCAGTTCTCAGAAGCAATCAACTCAATGTGACTGTTCTGTCTGGCCATCTCTTCCTCAATGGCTACTGCTATCTGGGGGTCTGCATTCTTCACTTCATCAAATGAATACATCTTTTCGTCATCCGTTTCACACTTTAATGTTTTAAATCGTTAATTCATTATAGCATATTTTTTTAAATATGCAACTCTTTTATATGTTCTCCATCGCGTCCCCTTTACGAATTTACTCTTTACTGATAAAATGTTTTCATAAACAAATAAATCCCCCAATACAAATGAAAAAGAGGTCTATTATGTACCATATTATTATCAACCCCGCCTCCTGCACCGACAATGGTATTATCCTGTGGGAGAAAACTGTTGCTCCTGCATTGCAGAAAGAAAATGTGTCCTATCGCACTTATCTTTCAGAAAAGGCAGGCGAAATTGCCACCATTGCAAAGGATATATATATCACAGAAAAGGAACGACCATTGCATTATATCGTCTTAGGTGGGGACGGCTCAGTCAACGAATTCCTACAGGGTCTTCCGGACACAAAGGATGTGATTTTAGGATATATTCCCACCGGCTCCAGCAATGACCTGGCAAGGGATTTGGGATTTTCCAAAAATCCCACCGAAAATCTGAAACGTATCTTACATACGGGTACACCCCGATGGATGGATCTGGGAACTGCCGTATTGGCAGATGGTACAACGCGCTTGTTTGCCAATAGCTGTGGCATCGGCTTTGATGCCGCCGTATGTGAGCAGACCAACCGATCCAAGGTCAAGAGATTCATGAACAGAATCGGTCTTGGTAAGCTCAGTTACCTGGGCATTGCACTGATGCAATTATTTGCCGCAAAAAAAGTGTCAGCCACGCTGACACTCAAGGGAAAAGAACCGATTGAAATCAAAAACATGTTATTCACCGCAGGCATGATTCATCGCTATTCCGGTGGAGGATTTATGTTTGCTCCCAATGCCAACGACAGTGACGGATTGCTGGAATTGTGTGAGGTGGGCGACATCCCTAAATTATTGGTTCTCTGCGCTCTTCCTACTGCCTTTTGGGGAAAGCATTTTATCTTCTCCGGTGTAAACGCACACACCACGGACAGTTACACTATTCACACCACAGCCCCTATGTGGGTGCAGACTGACGGCGAAGTGATCGGTAAAACCAATCAAATCACCATCAGTTGTGAAAAACACGCCATTCGCAGCATTGTATAATCAAACCTACTTGTTTTTCTCCATCCCCTGCTTCATCTGCAATAATTTTGTGTACGCTGCAAATGCGGAGGGGATGGGATAGACATTCTCTATCTCCTCAGGCAACGAATAAATCCATTCTTTTACATCTCCGCTGGGAGCCGGCACCTCCAATTCATCCACCTTTACCTGATATCCCCACATATGCCATTCTTTATGGGTAAAAATATGCTTTGCATCTTCCATTCTTCGAATATGAAGAATCTTCAATCCGTGGTCAGATAAGTATTCCACCACCTGCTCTGCAGATACATGTCCGGGCAAGGAAGGAAACTCATACAACCCTGCCAACAAGCCCTTTGCCGGGCGTTTTTTAATCGCTAATTTATCGTTGTCCCGTACCAAGAGCACAGTTTTTTCTTCTATCTTGCGTTGTTTCTTACTATCCTTTTTAGGATATGTCTCCTCCACGCCTTCTCTATGAGCGATGCATATCTCCTGTAAAGGACATGCCGTACAATGGGGTGCACCATTGGGCAGACAAACACATGCCCCCAGTTCCATCAATGCCTGATTGAAATCTCCGGGCCGGTCTGCTGGCATCCCCTGAAGCACTTCCTGCTCCACCTCTTTTTTCACCTTTTCTAAGGAAATATTCCTATCATCCCCATGGACTCTGGACAAAACCCGCAGGACATTGCCATCTACTGCCGGCACCTTTTGCCCAAATGCGATGGATGCTATGGCACCGGCTGTATAGGAGCCGATACCGCACAAGTCCAAAAGTTTCCCATGTTCGCAGGGCATTTCGCCCCCGCACTGTTCTTCTATCTGAATGGCCGCCTTCTGAAGATTGCGGACACGATTATAGTATCCCAATCCCTCCCAAAGTTTCAGAAGTTTCTCTTCTTCCGCATGGGCCAAATCCCCAATGGTAGGAAGGGCTTCCATAAAGCGCGCAAAATAGGGCTTCACTGCTTCTACCCGAGTCTGTTGCAACATAATCTCGGACACCCACACCCAATAGGGATGGGGATGCTCCCGCCAGGGCAGGGAACGCTTGGACTGGTCATACCAGGCAAGCAACGGCGCCGTCAATTCCTGTATTCTGAGGGAATTCAATTGTCCCGGCATAATCACCTTGACCGGATTGCCTATTTCCATGGTTGCAGGCGTCACGTGGCAATCGTATGCGAGCACCTCCACACCACTTTTTGCAGCCTCTTCTATGGCCTTCGCAAAGGCCGGATGAGTGTCAGAATTTGGCGTGAAATATTTCACTCCCTGCATCTGTATCACAAATAATACAAAAACGCGGTAACCGTTGCGCTTGGCTTCCACCAATTCCTCCACATGCTTCACCGCCCGCTCTGAGGGTGCATCCGGGAAGCGCACCACACCTTCTTCCTCCAAGGTCACACCCTTTACTTCTATAAATATTTTTTCCTGTTCTGTTTCAACATAGAAATCAAATCTGGAATTTCCGTACTTAGTCTCCGGACGCACCAGCGTAGGCTCGGGCACTAGGCCCCCCTGTCTCAGCCACTCCCCCACCGCCATGTTCGGGGCTTGGGAATCCATGTTTACTACGCGATCCCCTTTTTCTACTGCCACCAGGTCATAGGCAGTCGCCCGGGCAGGATTCCCACTTTTTTCCAAATAAAGTTTTGCGGCAGGTGCAAGCAACTCCTTACATCTGCCGGTATTCTTCACATGGACTGTTTCTTCCACACCGTCAATCAACACTTTAGCGATAAACCTGTTGGGACGCTCTATGAAAATTCCTTCTACAATATTGTCATATCTCATGAATTCTTCCTTTTGGACACCACTCTGTCCATCTCGCCCATGGTTTTGTAGGGCACTCTTGCCGCCGGTACCGCCTGGGCTGCACTCTCGGTATGTATGCTCTGATCGTCAAAGAAAATCTGGGCGCCAAAGGCTGCCAATACATCCCGCTTGTCCAAACCACCCAAGAAGAAGGATTCGTCCACCCGCACATTCCATGCCCGCATGGTACGGATCACCCGCTCATGGGCAGGGGCACTTCGACTGGTTACCAGCGCAGTCCTGATATAAGCGTTACCTGCACCCAATTCTTTCTGAATATCGGAAAGTTTCTTTAGGAAATTGGTAAAAGGTCCTTCCTTCATAGGCTCTTTGGCATGGAGCTTTTCATTTTCCGCAAACGCATCTAAGCCCTTTTCCTTATAAATGGCCTCATATTCATCTGCAAACAACACCGCATCCCCATCGAAGGCAATGCGAATTTGCTCGTTGTCGCAATCTCCGCAATCACCAAATTCCGTACAGATAATCGCAGCTGCAATCCCACTGTCAACGGCAGACTGCACATCGTCTTCATACGCAGATAAAAACAAATCTGTGCGGAACGCTGCCAAATAAGGTGCCAAGCGTGAACCACTGGCAAGTACAGACCGGGTAATGTTCAATCCGTAATGCTCAATGGCATTGAATACACGCAAAGAAGTATCTGCGCTGTTTCTGGACATGATAATCACTTCCACCAATTCTTTGCCTGTGATCTCATTCAATCGAAGCAGGGATTTCACCAACCCGAATCCGGGACCGGGCTTGAGCAAATCCTGTTCGTGCTCTACCTGATAATCACAATATGCTTCTAATCCCTGTGTCTCAAATATTTCATTTTCTGCGGTCAGATCAAACAATGCCCTGGAGGACACGCCGATGACCATCTTGCCATCTAATTTATATGCCATAGTATTTCCTCTTGTGTTTCTACTCTTTCTAAAACACCTTAGTCGCGCAATCTCTTTCCCTCATATTTGATCCATGTCAAAAGACAGTTTTTCAGAGATTGATATTTCCCTTCTGTGTCATTTCCGTCCAAATCCACATCGCAGACAATTGCCATTGTAGCCAACAAATCATCCGTAATTCTGCCGTGCATTGCCTCTAAGATACGAAGCCTTTGCTCCTTATCGTTGGTATCCATAAATTCTAACAATTGAGGGTCTAATTGTACTTCCGTCGCTCCATCTGTCCCCTCAACGACATTTGGCACAACAGCGAACGCCTCATCAACTTTTGCCTCGACAGTTTTTATCCCTTCGATTTTTCCTTCCTGCAATGCAAAACGATATTCCTGTGCCACATCCGGATATTTGTCTTTGTCCACTCTGCTTACAAACATTTCCAAAGGTCTTGCATACACTTTATGCTCACCATACATCGCTTCATATACCACCAGGTACTCTCCCGTCTCTGTATGCTCAGCAATCGCTTTGATCTGATACAGATTTCCTTTGAAGTGCTTATATATCTCGCCAACTCTGGGGACAAACAACATATCTTTACTCTCCTTTATGCTTCCTGTCAGACCATTTATGCCTGATAGAAATTGATAAGAAAAGTATACCCTCTTTTGGCCGAAATGTCATCCAGTTTTTCTATTAGAATTTGTTTGTCTTCCCGGTCCATCTCATATAGTCCGGCGTGGTGAATGGTAAGTTCATATTCCACATTATCTTCTGTATATGTAACCCTTGTTAATGTCACACCACTATTGAAGTAGCCTTCACTGCCAAGAACGGCTCTTACCTCTTTCACTGTCTCCTTCTCCATTTGTACAAAATATGCATTCATTTCTTGCCTGGCAATCCGTTCTTTAGAATTAACCACCTTGCCAAAGCACAAAGCAATAATAATAACCAGCCAAAGAGTAGCAACCATATATACCGCAAATTTAGAAAAGTCAATTGTCTTTACTACGCTTTCTGTTTTCACTCTGTTTATCATGTTTGTTGTGTTTTTTCTTGTCATTTTGATATCCTCCTGAAATTCTTTATCGTACGGATTTTCACTGTTCTATGTCCGGCTTACATAGAAAGGATATCATGAATTTGTGTCCCAAAAAACTCCCTCAAACCAAACTTCTTGCAGTTTTGTCGCAAATGATTTACAATAGTCAATAGAAAATTTGCAATATTTCAATGCAAGCTCGCAAAAGGAGATTTATTATGCCCCAGGAATACGAAATCAGAAAAACTATCTGTGAAATAGGAAAAAGATTATACGAAAAAGGATATGTTGCCGCAAAACACGGTAACATCTCATATAAACTCAGCGAGAACGAATACCTTTGCACCCCCAGCGGCGTTTCTAAAGTGTATCTCACTCCTGATAAAATTGTAAAAGTAGACGCAAACGGTAAAAAAATCGGGGCCTGCGCATACAAGCCCACCTCTGAGGTGACATTACATATCAGAATGTATAAAGAGAATCCTGAAGTCCGTGCATTGATTCACGCACAGCCTCCTTTCTCCACCGCATATGCTATCAAGAATGCGCCCATTAACGATTGTGTGCTCCCTGAGAACTATGTTTATTTGGGAGTGGTTCCCAAAGGCGCCTACAACAAAGAAACCGGAGAAATTTCTTCCGCATTAATCGATTGTATGAAAAACAAAAAAGGATTTCTGTTTGAAGGTACCAGCGTATTCTCAACCGGTGATACATTGGAGAACGCATTCGATAATGTAGACTCCTTGGAATTCTACTCCAAGATGAACTTCATCGGAAGCTATATCCCTGAGGGACCTGCAGTGGTGGATGCAGTTTCTGCTCCTTCCGGCGGTGATGACTTGATAAGAAGCATTACCGAACAGGTGATGAGAAAGTTGAATTCCTAAGATACTTAAAACTCTCCCCAGAATAGCAATATGAAAAGGAGCAGGCAAAAGCCTACTCCTTTTTTACATTCTGTTTAACTCAATCTTCTATTTCTTCGGTCTCTTCCTTTGGATTTGCTTGCGTACATTTCCCTCCGCACTGCTTCGCATAAGGACAACCAATGCACTTCTCGCCCCGCTTCTTTGCCCGGATAAGATACCATATTCCGCCTCCTGCGATAGCAAGCAGGATGACAATAAGAATCAAGTTTTCCATATCTTCCTCCCAGTGGTATCCGCGATTTCAACCACAGATTTCCTTGCCACAAACCATCAGGCTTTCTTCATTTTGTGATTGGTATTGGCGATTAAGATCAATACAACCGCCACCATCAAAAGTACTGCTACAAGTCCGGCAATGGCAGGCCCCATAGAAAGAGTCTCTCCTGCCAGGATGGTTCCAATAGTGTACACAAAGTACGCCACGGTGTAGCCCACGCCCAATTGCAATCCGATTCCGCCCCAAAGCCACTTGGCACTCTTCATCTCGGAATTCATTGCGCCGATGGCTGCAAAGCAAGGTGGTGCATAAAGATTGAACATCAGATATGCCAGCGCCGCCGCTTTCGTGATTGCCATAATACCTGCCACTTCTGCACCGGCACCCTCCATCATCACAAGTTCCTCTGTGTCGATGAGATTATCCAATCCCACAAAACATACCGCCAGCGTACCAACCACATTTTCCTTGGCGATAAATCCGGTTACTGTAGCCGCTGCCAATTGCCAGGAAAGCACACCCACAATAGGTACCAACAAATATGCCACCGGAGAAGCAATGCCTGCCAAAATAGAGTGATCTGCCGTTTCTGCTACCTGCAGTTTCCATGTAAAACTCTGCATTAACTGTACCGCCATGTTACATAGCAAAATGATGGTTGCCGCCTTGACAATATAGGACCATCCACGACTGCACATGGACTTGAATGCCCCGCGTAATGAGGGTCGCTTATATTCCGGAAGTTCAATGATGAAATAGGATTTTCCTGCTTTATAACCAACGATTTTATTGACCAACAACGCTCCCAGAAAAATCAATACAATACCGGACAGATACATCACAGTACTAACCCATCCTGCATTGTCAAAAAAAGCACCTGCAATCAAAGCAATCACGGGGATTTTTGCACCACAGGGCATAAAAGGCGCCAACATAGCGGTTGCCCTTCTCTCTCTTTCATTGCGAATGGTACGACTGGCCATTACGCCGGGAACCGCACACCCGATACTAATGACAAAGGGGATGACTGACTTTCCGGACAATCCTACCCTCTTAAAGATAGGATCCAACACCACCGCCACTCGGGACATATATCCACAATCCTCCAATAGTGCGATGAGAAAATACATTACCATCACAAGTGGCAGGAAGCCAACCACCGCAACCACGCCTCCAATCACACCATCTACGAATATGGCTGAAAGCAGAGGATTTGCCTCCGCAAACAAGATTCGCACCCACTCCTGAAACATCTCCAAAAGTGGCACCAATCCGGGAATAAAAGTTCCGTTTTTCAATTCATATCCCTCAGCAATCCACGTGCCAAGAGTACTCTGTGATATGTAAAATACCAGAAACATTATCAGGGCAAAAAACGGTATCCCAAACCATTTATTGGTTAGGACGTTGTCTATTTCATCTCCAAAATTTCTCTCCCTGGTAAATATCTTTCTACGTTCCACCTTCTCCACGATGCTGTTCACAAAGGCATACCTTGCACGATCTGCATCCTCCACTGCCTGGTGGTCTGTCATATCAACATCGCCTTGCAAATAGGGCGCCTTTTGCGTTTTTCCCACTTGCGCCAATGCCGCTTCCATCACTTCCTTGATGCCCACCCCCAGAACGGAAGATGTGGGGATAACAGGGCATCCCAACTCTTGCGAAAGAAGTTCTGCATTAATCTTTGTATGTTTTTTCTCATTCACATCATTCTTATTGAGAGCTATCACCACCGGAATACCAAGCTCCAATAATTGTGTGGTGAAAAATAAACTTCTGCTTAAATTTGTAGCATCTACAATATTCACTATCACATCCGGGTTTTCTTCTTTTACATAGGTACTTGTTATGCTTTCCTCTCCGGTAAACGGTGACATGGAATAAGCTCCGGGCAAATCCACCGCCGTCGCCTGCAACTCTCCCGTGTATACTTTTTTAATAGGATGTTCTTTTTTGTCCACTGTTACACCGGCCCAGTTTCCCACCATCTCGTTACTGCCTGTCAGCACATTAAACATCGTTGTTTTGCCGGAATTGGGATTACCCGCCAAAGCAATTCTCATAGAAAACCTCCTTATCTGTCACGCTTCCGCATTGTCTAGTTCTATCATAATAGCTTCTGCCAATTGATTGTCCACGCTATATCGGCCATCCTTGATGGACACTGTACATCCGCTACGGCGGTGAGCAATCACTGTAATCTTTTCTCCTTCATAACAGCCTAAAGAAAATAAAAAGCCATCCAGTTCTTCGTCCTGTATCAGCACTTGCTGAATCCGATATTCTTTTCCTTCAACAGCCTCTTTTAAATTCATCTTGTCACCATCGCATTCTTCATTCTTTCATATCATCTTTTATGGAACCGTTCGTTGCAATTAGCCATTGCTAACTCGTGGTTAAAAGAATTAGTTAGCAGTCGCTAACCTTATGTTATTATACATATTTACCAGCCCCTTGTCAATCATTTACAGGCAAATTTTGTAATTTTTTTGTAAGCAGTTTTTTCGACTATCGGTGAATTTTAACTGCATTTCATACCTGATTGTCAAAGTTGCTTTTTCTTCAGTAGTATGATATTCTAAAACCAGTAATTTGGTGTTTGAAATTTTGACAGGAGGAAGCCATGGCACTAAAACCATCCGGAGAAATGTATCTCGAATCCATCTATGTACTGTGCAAGACAAAGTCTGCGGTGCGCTCCATTGATGTGGCAGAATATATGAATTTTTCCAAACCCAGCGTCAGCCGTGCCATGGGAATTCTCAGAGAGCAAAATTACATCACTATGGACAAGGATGGTCACATCACACTTACCCAGGCAGGTGTGGCATTAGCACAAAAAATCTACGAACGCCACACTGTTTTAAGCCAGGCATTGATGATGTTAGGTGTGGACGAAGAAACTGCATCCGAGGATGCCTGCAAGATGGAACATGTGATTAGTGACAAATCCTTTGAGTGTTTAAAACAATATATTAAACAGACATAAAATAATGGTCCAATATATATGTAATTGCATGTTCCTCATTGGAACAGATTACCTCATCTGCCATCTTCTTAAGCGCATCACTGGCATTGGACACAGCCAGTCCCAGACCTGCGATTTCCATGATGCTCCTATCGTTGTCACTGTCCCCCACACATATGGTCTCAGACAAGGATACCCCTAATTGTTCTGTTAGGTAACAAAGGGCATTCCCCTTTCCGGCATTGACATTCATCACTTCAATGGCTCTTTCGTCTATCATCGCAATGCGCAAGTCGCCCAGCGCTTCCAACTTATCCCTACACTCTCTCATATTTTCTTCACTGTCAAAAGCAAGAGTGAAAAAATCCACATATTCTATGTTGTGGTAAAATTCTTCAAATTCCTTTACTATCACACCGTATTTTTTCAAAACATCCCGATGCGCCGGAAACATTTGATAATGGTCAAATACATCGTCATCAGTCATTCCCTCTGCCACATAGCATCGGCCATCTCTACGCACCGTTATGTGCACATCATATGGAGATAAAATGCTTCTAATCCGGTCTAGTTTGTCCCTCTCAATACAAGTCATATGTGTTTTATTTGCCGCCTTATCAAACACAATGGCACCATTGGAACAGATATAATATCTAATTACAGGATTTTCCCGTATCGCTTCCGGCATCTCCGAATAAGAGCGTCCGGTGGATGGTACAAAAAGCACCCCTTTCTTGGATATTCCCTCAATCGCCTGAAGGTTTTCCTCTGATACCTCTGATTGATTATTGAGTAGTGTTCCGTCTAAATCACTACATACCATTCTGTACTGCATTTTCATTCTCCTCAAATACTGATTGTATTTTATTAGTTACGGGCACTTATGCCGCAGTTTTTTCTATAAGTCTGATCACTCTCGGTCTATTATACCTTTGTATCACTATAAATTGAGCATCAAATACCATCGCTACCACAGCGGTGATGCAAAAAATCCAGAATTCTCCCCAAATAAGTGCAACCATAAATGATACATTATAGTAAAACTTGTAACTCCCGTCCACAGAATGATTCTGTTTCTTAACCACAATACATGCCTATGGTTTAACTTCGTCTGACAAACTCTTTTCCACATTTTCTGCAGGTAATAGCAATCTTGCCCCTGCCTCTGGGCACACGAATCTTCTGCTTACAGTTCGGACATTTGAAGATACGATGTGTTTGATCTGCCTGAGTATAGGTCCCACTCTGCCCTTTATTCGCAAAAGTTCTTTTGCCCTTCATTTTTGCAAAATAGTTTCTCACCTTCATCTCGTGGCGCAGATACCACTGATTCTCTGCAGCACGCTTGGATATATTTCTGGAGAACATTCTGAAATAAGCATATACCATCACCGCCACTGCCAAAGTGTAGAAACTTCCGCTGACAAACATCGACAACAACCACAAAACGATTGCCAATATCATCAAGAATTGGTTAAATCTATCATTTCCATATCTGCCCCACATGAAGCGTTGGATTTTTTCTCGCATTTAGGCTTCTCCTTGTTTGTTCAAATTACCGATCCATTTCCGATATCATGCCATCCGATTTATGCTCTTTCACAATCCCCTCAATTTCCTTCAAGTCCGTGGACAGTAAATCTCCGGGAATGGTATTCTTCAATGCACTGACTGCATTACCATATTCCAAAGCCTTTTGGTACTCATCCGGATGTGCCAACAAACCGTATAATACACCGGAAATATAGGCGTCACCACTACCGATTCTGTCGATGACTTCAATATCGGCGTAGGGCGGCTCCTCATAATAGGTATCATCCTTTGCACTATATATTACCGATCCAAAGCTGTGACGCTTGGGACTATGCACCACCCGCTGGGTAGAAGCCACAATGGAAATAGGATATTCTTCCGTGAACTGTTTCATAATACTCTTCAGATCGCCCTCTTTTAAGAAGGTCAATCGAGCTGTACTCTCCGAGCAGAAGAAAATATCCACATAGGGTAAGATTCTCTCAATACATTCCTTAGCCTCGGCTCCTGTCCAAAGATTTCCTCTAAAGTTCACATCAAAGGAAATCAGTGTTCCTTTTTCCTTGAAGCGCTTGATCATCTCTATCGTAGTTTCCCGCAGTTCCGGGCTCAAAGCCAATGTAATCCCGCTGGTGTGAAAACACCTGGCTGCTTCAAATACATGGGGATCCAAATCTTCCACACGCAATTTATTTACAGATGTATTCTTTCTGTCATATACAATGCGAGGTTTTCTCGGGTATGCACCACTTTCATAATAATACACGCCCAGTCTTGCATCCGGGTCATCGTCATACACCAAATAGTCATCACTGACACCACATAGACGAATTCTGTTTTTGATATATACTCCCAAATCATTGTCGGGAAGTTTAGAAATGATGCCACACCTTAGTCCCAGCATAGCGGCGCCTGTGGCAGAATTCAACTCCGCACCACCGGCCTGTTTGCTGAATGCATCTCCCCTGGTAATTCTCTCGTTATCGGGCGGAGAAAGACGAAGCATAATCTCCCCTAAAGATAATAAATCGAATTCTCGTTTCATGATATTTTCCTTCTCCTTTTATTTTCACTCCATGTAGAAAATACAATGAATTCTATTACTATCATACCCTATCTGCGTAAAAATGCAATGAATTTAATATGTAGACTTTATGAAAAAATACTATAATCCATACTTAAATTAGGGAAATACTTACAAAACTCTTTTAACTCCTTTGTGTAATCCCCCTCAATTTCTACAAAGTGATGGATATAGGGGCCTTCTATCAGTCTATCCTCCCATGCCTGAAGATTGTCAAATTCTGCCCAAAGGTATGTCCCATGGGTTTGGGGTCCCTGTGTGGTGCGACATACACCTGCCAGCATCATATAATTTCCATTCTCCTGATCCATGCGTGCTACCGTATACTGACCATCTTTTACCTTAAACCATTCTCTCTGATTCACCAGACGAGCCTTACAGGAAGGATCCTTAACCGAAAGGGGGAAGGGGCCACAGTGCCATAGTAATTCTGCATTGGGGTTCGATGGATGACGCACGGTGAATTCACCCAAAAAGGGCTTCTTCTCCCCCAACGAAGCGGCATTCAAAAGCACCATGGTCATGGCGCAATGCATATCACTTTCACAACTGATTATATAGCCAAGATCATTTAATATACCATATACGGCGCAGGGCGCCAATCCGTCAAACATAATGGGCGTAGCTGTCCAACACTCTGCGCTGATAACATCTAATTTGAATTCCTCGAACAAGTCCCGATAAGTGACCACCAGGCATGCCATACGCTCCAGATAATCCGGAGTCAACGCATCCATTTCGTAGTTTTCCTGAAACACCTTTACAAATTCAGCAATCTCTTGGGTCTTCTCCTTCTTGGTCCTTAGAAACCTATCCTCAACAATCGCCATATTTATGGGCACGATTTTTACGCCAAATTTCTGCAGAATTTCCCCCTCATTCCATATGACAGAAAAAAACGGTGCCGGTCGGGTACCTATCTGTCCAACCCGTAATCCGGTAAAGTTTTTAACCATACAGGTCACTCTCACAAAACGGTCTAATGCTTCTTTAAATTCGTCTGATTCCACTCTACAACAGGGAATATGTGAAAAAGGAATACCCATGCGTTGCATTTGCCTGGACACACCAAACAACCCGCACTGAGAGTCCGTGGGCCGCATGCCATCTTCATAATATTCATCATCCAAAGGTGCCCAAAGACAGACAGGCTTTCCCAGAGCCTTTGCAATATCCGCTGCTGCCTCTTCATTTCCAAAATTACAATTTATAATAATAACCGCGTCAACTCCTTCTTGTCGAAAGCGCTCCACAACCTGCAGCGCAGACTCATCATCATAAATCAGGTCATTATGCCCCAGGCCGTTAGCATCTACAAATTCTACATGGTCATCCGTAAAATTTTCCTCAATATAGTTGACGAAACGATGTCCTCTCTCCTCCGCCGAAGTCCATGTCAAAAAAGTCCTGGGAGGACGATTGTTTGTATTTCTACGCATGGGTATCAATCCGATTTTCACTTTATACTGCAACATTTTTAACACCTCCGTTTTTCCTTCACATTAATTGCGACATCTTAATTTAAGTATATCGAAACCCTGAACATAGGGAAATGTTGCTTCCGCCGATAAACATGGACAAAACTGCTATTATTTTAAAAATCACATTGATGTATGAAAAGAATTATGTATAATATGCTTAAAGGGAAAAGTAATCTGTGGGGAGGTTTTCATATGAAGATTCATGACGGACAACTGTCGGACACAACCAATATTGACAGCAATTCATATCTGCAGATCAACAGTTGCGGAATTCAGGTACAGTCACATAGCGGAAAACTCACCTATCGAAAACAAGGCAGACGTGATTATCACATTATTTACATCATAGACGGAAGCTGTGAAGTGGAGTATAACGGAACACTTTCTGTGCTGAAACGGGGATTTGTTCTATATCCCCCACATATGGCACAGCGATATATTGAGCAAAAGGATACAAAAAAACTTTGGATTCATTTTAACGGCTATAGCGTGGAGGAGATTTTAAAGGAAGCCAATCTAAGTTGCGGCGTTCACCACGTCCCCCCTTCTCCCGTCTGCGAAAAAATATTTGTGCAGCTGGTTGCAGAACACAATAAAAAAATAGTCCCTTCCAACGCAAAGGGACTACTTCTTACTTTTTTATGTACTCTGGGAAAGTCTATTCACAATATACAAACCACCAACGAGAAAATAGATGAGGCGATTTCTTTCATCACCATGAATTATAATATGGAAATCAGCACCTGGGAATTAGCCACATCTTGCAACCTCAGTGAGAGCCGCTTTATGCATCTGTTCAAAGAACGAGTAGGGCATTCTCCCCACTCCTATCAGCAGACCCTTCGCATCAATAACAGCCTCACACTACTTGCCTCCACGCAATTAAGTATCACGGATATCAGTATGCAAATCGGATATACAGACCCTCTCTATTTCAGCAGGGTGTTCAAAAAGCATACCGGCATGTCGCCAAAACAGTACCGTGCCACCTCATCCCAGACCTGAATGTTTGCAGCTGTTATATCGCTGATAATGCTAATTTCTATGCACTCCCAAAGTGGCCATCAATGCTTCCTGCAAGATTCTGGAAACATTCACACCAGCTTTATCTGCTTCATAATTCAACCAACTCGGCAAAGCTACATTTCTTCTCACTGTTTTTGTATCAATTTTTCTTCTGTATTCTGAAGAATCAATATCTACATAAGAAATCACTGTCTTGCCATCACTTGAAAATGTACCATTCTCTACATCGAGAGACGCAAAGTCTGATGGTTGAGGAATTTCGAGTTTTGCATCTTCCAAGGAAACACATTTTAACTCTATTGCATCTCTCGCCATATCGATTGCATTATTCATATCTTTGCCTTCAGTCAAAATCTCCAAGTCAGGCACTTCAACTAAGACAACAGCATCTGTCATCGTGAAATAAACCGGATAAACCGCTTTCATATTCTTCCCTCCGTTAAAATACTTGATTATATTAGTCCTCTTCTTTTTAGAATCGCTTTCGCTAGAAGTTCATTAATTTCTTTATGCCTAGGTACTTCTTCTCTTTCTTCTCCTCTCACATAAACATCATGATTGCTCCCATGTCGTTCGAAAGTAAAGCCTCCTTTTTCGAGCCTTTTGATCAAATCCCTTCGCTTCATTAATATTCCCCTTACACATATTATTATACACACTAATTACACAACAGGTCAATATTTAATTATTCTTTCGGATTGTCTGTTAAGAGACCCTTAACTTAGAAAAATAGAAAGAACACACAACATGATATTGTGTGTTCTTATGTTAGCACTGGTATATGGCGGAAGTCAAGCCACGATTGATTGCTTCGTCAATTTATTACAAATACCTCACTACATCTTCGAGTTTCCTCTTCGGCACTATATAGTTTCTTGTCTCGTCCATGTAATACTTGATATCGTCAGCAGACTTGGTGTCCTCAATCCGACTTGTATGTGTAGGATAACCAAAAGCTATCACTGTGTGCAGTTTTTCTGTTTCAGCAAGCCCAAACATTTCAGACAGTGCAGGTTTGTTGCAGGCGCCAATGATGCAACTGCCCACTCCATGGTTCCATGCAGCAAGGGTCATATTACTGATGGCAAGACCGGCATCTGTATCAGAATCTCTACTAATATTCAAATCCTGCACAACACCAATAAACAACACGGGTTTCTCATCCTCCTTAGGCTGTCCCAATTCAGGTGGCAGATAGCCTGCCCACTTGGTATGGGAAAACACTTCAGACACATCTGCAGGTTTATTGATCACCACATACTTCAAAGGCTGTCTGTTGGCTGCGCTGGATGCCAGTCTTGCCGCCACTAAGATTTCATCAATGATTTCCTGCGCCACCTCTCTTTGCTCAAATCTGCGATAGGTTCTGCGCGTCTGCAATAATTCCATTAATTCATTCATTGCTTTTATTTCTCCCTTCATATATACAGCAAAGGGAGACCACAATCGGTCCCCCTCTTTATCTTTTGTATGCAAAAGCTTACGCCTGTGCTACGTCCTTCATAGAGAAGCTCATTCTTCCCATCTTGTCCTTGCCAAGGCATACAACAGTCACATTATCACCAAGAGTAAGAACATCTTCTACATGGTTGATTCTCTCTTTAGCAATCTTAGAAATGTGTACCATTCCTTCCTTGCCGGGTGCAAATTCTACAAACGCACCAAATTCTTTGATGCTTACAACTTTGCCCTTGAAAATCTGACCTTCTTCGAACTCTGTGGTAATGATCTGAATCATCTCCACTGCCTTGTCCATCATTGCCTGGTCAGTACCGCATACGGATACCATACCATCATCAGTGATGTCAATCTTAACGCCGGTACGAGCGATAATCTCATTGATGGTCTTACCTCTCTGACCAACCACTTCACCAATCTTCTCAGGATCAATCTGAATGGAAACAATCTTAGGTGCGTAAGGACCAACTTCAGGTCTGGGCTCTGCGATTGCAGGCTTCATACAGGTATCCATGATGAACAGTCTTGCTTCGCGGCATCTTGCGATAGCACCCTCTACGATGGGTCTGGTCAGACCGTGGATCTTAATATCCATCTGGATCGCAGTGATACCGTCATGGGTACCGGCTACCTTGAAGTCCATATCGCCGAAGAAGTCTTCCAGACCCTGGATATCGGTAAGTACCAGATAATCATCATCGGTATCACCGGTAACCAGACCACAGGAAATACCTGCAACCATCTTCTTGATTGGA
>JAEIGA010002676.1_pt1 | contig 28299 bp, 25 predicted proteins | sample 9270691 | NCBI WGS metagenome assembly JAEIGA01 (sample SAMN17057246, study PRJNA624740) | gut metagenome | biome: biome; isolation source: fecal sample | host: Bos grunniens | place: China: Xizang | collected 2019
GGCATCAGAAGACTGTTACTGAAGAAGTCAAAGAAATCCAGGAACTGCATACCGAGGATCTTGACGTCCGCCCACGCGCTGTATCCGAGCGAGGAAAGAAGTCCCAGGGCCACCGAAACGCCAAGCACCGCAAAAATAGATGCCTTGCGCCCGAGCTTCAGCTTGTCCATGAAGATCGAAACCACCGTCTCCATCAGCGAAATGGACGAGGTAAGCGCCGCGAAAAATACCATTACGAAGAATGCCGCGCCAACAAACGCGCCGCCCGGCATGGTGTCAAAAATCTTGGGAAGCGTTACAAACATAAGACCGGGACCCTGTCCAAGCGCCGCCTCATTTCCGCCCGAGAAGGCGAACACTGCGGGAATGATCATAAGACCGGCAAGAAAAGCTACGCCCGTGTCAAAGATCTCGATCTGCTTGACCGACTTTTCAATGCTGATCTCCTTCTTCATATACGATCCGAAGGTGATCATAATACCCATCGCCAGCGACATTGAGTAGAATAGCTGCCCCATCGCGGCAACCACCGTCATCAGCGAGAACTTGGAAAGGTCGGGCTTGAGGTAATAGATCACGCCATCCCAGGCACCGTCCATGGTAATAAGAGTGTAGCCGACAATAAACAGGATCAGAACAATGAGTATGGGCATCATTACCTTGCTGATCTTCTCGACGCCCTTTTCCACACCGATCATAACCACAAGTGCCGTAATTCCGATGAACAAAAGGAACCAAAGAATCGGCTCACCGACAAGACCGAGATAACCATTAAAATAGGAATCCTGAGCCATAGCCGACGTGTGTCCCGCCGCAAAGCCAAACATATATTTCATCACCCAGCCGCCGATAACCGAATAATACGGCAAAATAATAACGGGGACAAGTGAGCAAAGAATGCCGACAAAGGAAAAGCGTTTGTCGAGAGCTCCGTAGGCGCTGATCGCGCTGAGCTTGGTCTTTCTTCCGATAGCAACCTCAGCGATCATCAGCGAAAAGCCGAAGGTGACCGAAAGTGCAATGTAAACCAGAAGGAAAATACCTCCTCCGTACTTCGCCGCCAGATACGGGAAGCGCCAGATGTTACCAAGACCGACGGCAGAGCCGGCGGCGGCAAGCACAAAGCCGAGCTTACCGGTAAATGAACTTCTTTTTGTTTCCATAATTTATCTCCCCAAATGATGTCAATATCTTATTATACCACATTTTCCGATTTTTTCAACCCCTATTTTGCCGCTTCTTCATTTTTGACCAATTGATATAGCCGTAAATATCGTTGACCAGAAAAACAAGGAAACAGGTCACCACCGAAATGTAGCTTTTATCGGTAAAGCTTGCCATTACCCAAAGCACAAGCAAAACCACATCGTTTGCCGCATAGATCAGAGCAAACAGCTCGCTTCGCCTGAAGGTCAGGTAGACCGCCGCAAAGCTTGTGGTAACCGAAAGCGTGCTGGGAATGAGATTGGCGGTACCAAGTGCCTTCAAAATAAAATAGAAGGCGAAGGTGACCAGCGCCGTAAGGCCAAGCATAAGCAGGTATTCGTGCGGACGCAGCGTATTGACGCGCACCTCGGCGCGGTTGCCCTTATATGGGTTTCTTAGCCACGAGACCAGCGCAAGGATCGCCATGGGCACAGTCATCCCAAGGTAGGTGAGCATCTCACCGTAATACGCCATTTCAAAGGAAATGATGCCGTAAAGAACACCGAAAAGAATCATCAGGATCTGACCGATCGGATTTCCCTTGGCGCAGAAGATCAGTGAGGTCACGCCGATCAGCGACGCCGAAAGCGTCAGATAGCTCCCCCTGTCAAAAAGCAAAAAGGAAGCCAGAATCGCCGCGGTCGACACCGACCACAACAGCCATTCGGTCTTGGAAAAATAACAAAAAATCTTTTTCATAAGTTTCATAAAAGCCTTTCAGGCAAAAAGCATTCGCGAGCACATCTTCTAAGACCTAACGATGCGCAAACGAATGCTTCTTCGCATACTACCCGGTGGCAGTTTGATTCTTTTTTCGAATTATAGCACAGTTTTGTGGATTTGTCAAGCCTCTGCCTCCAGCTCCTCGATCTCCAGCATCAGCGTTGTCCACTCCTCCTCGTAGGTCTCCTGCTTTTCTTTAACGCCGTCGATCTCACTTTGGATCTCGCCCAGCTTTTGATAATCGGAATAGACCTCGGGATCCTCAAGGCGAGCACTAAGCTCGGCGATCTGCCTCTCACACTCCTCCATAAATCCCTCAAGACGCTCCACACGCTTTCTGCGCTTGTCCAACATCTTTTGTGTCGATTCGTGGCGCACCTTCTTGGGAGTCTTTGTGCTCTCTTTCGGACGCTCTGCCTCCTCGGCCTCCGCCGCGGCCAACGCGGCCTGCCGCTTTTCCTCGTAAATCGCGTACGTATCGTCCACATAGCGCGCGCTTCCCTTTTCAAACACAAGCAGGCGATCGGCGATCTTGCCCACAAAATAACGGTCGTGCGAAACGAAAATGAGCGTTCCCTCATAATCCAGCAGAATATCCTCCAAGGTCTGCTTGCCGACGATGTCCATATGGTTGGTCGGCTCGTCCAAAATCAGGACGTTGGGCTTAGAATGCAAAATCTTACAAAGCGTCAGCCGCACCTTTTCACCGCCCGAAAGCGTGGACGCGGTACGGAAGACCTCCTCACCCGTAAACTGAAACGCGCCGAGCGCGCTCCGCACCTCGGTATCGTTCAGCTTGGGATAAGCCTCCGAGAAAATATCAAAAATGGTCTTGTCACCGCTCAGCTGTGCCAGCTGCTGGTCAAAATACGCAATATCGGTGTTGTAGCCAAACTGATAGCGCCCCGAAAGCGGCGGCACCTTACCCATTAGCGTCTTTAAAAAGGTGGATTTTCCGATGCCGTTGCCGCCGATGATGCCAAGACGTTGTCCGCGCTCCAGGTGCAGATCGACCGTAGCGAGCGGCTCTTCGTAGCCGATTTCCAGCGCATTGGTATCCAACACGATCCGCGAGCTCGGCATTTTGGGCTGAAGCTTGGCACGATAGGTCTTGGTATCGGCGCGGTCGGGCGCATAGATGATCTTCATATGCTCCAAAAGCTTGATCTTGGACTGCACCATCTTGGCCTTGGTGGCCTTATAGCGAAAGCGCTCGATGAGGCGATTCAGGCGCGCGATCTCGGCCTGCTGGCGCTCGTAATCTCTCAGCTGCTTTTCGTAGTTATCCTTCTTTTGCTTTTCAAAATCGGCATAATTGCCCTTGTAGCACTTGGTTTCGCCCCACTCGATCTCGTACACCTTGTTAACAATGCGGTCAAGGAACATTCGGTCGTGCGAAACGATGACCAGCGTGGACTTATAATTTTTTAAATATCCCTCCAGCCATTCGACCGTCTCGATGTCCAGATGGTTGGTCGGCTCATCGAGAAGCAGAATGTCGGGCTTTGTGAGAAGCATTTTGATAAATGCGATCTTGGTGCGCTGTCCGCCTGAGAAATCCGAAAGCGGCTTTTGCTCGTCTGCCTCGGTAAAGCCAAAGCGGCGGATCATGGTCTTATATTCCTTTTTATAGGTCATACCGCCAAGCGCGATGTATTTCTCGTTGAGCGCGGTAAAGGACGCGATCGCCCTCTCGTCGCTTCCCTCCTCCATTTTGGCGACAAGCGTCTGCATCTGCGCTTCCATTTCGATCAGGTGCGAAAAGACCTTGCGCACCTCCTCTTCCATCGGCGTCGATTCGTTTTCAAAGGGCATCTGTCTGAGATAACTGACGTCAAATGCGCCCACACGGGTCACACGAAAATCCTCCTCGCCCGTTCCCTCTTCAAGTTCCACCTCGCCCATAATGGCCTTCAGGAGCGTGGTCTTTCCACAGCCGTTTCGCCCGACGATGGCAATTTTTTCGCCTTCGTTTATTTCAATGTCGATGTTCTCCAGCACCATTTCCCCGTCATAGTACACGGCGCCGTTTTTGATTTTATACTGCATTCTGTCTTCCCATCTGACTTTTTTATTTTCTCTTATATTTATACCACTTTCCCGCAAAAAAGTCAACCTCTGCAAAAGAAAACGCCTGCCCTTAGGCAAGCGTTTTCTTTTTTATTTATTTAGTTGCACTCTGCGGTGAGAGGACCTGCCAGCTCGGAGAGGTAGAAGAGTCTACCGGGGAGCGTGGGAATGTAGGTCGAGGTGATGTGACGGTCGGGACCGTAGTGAAGCGTGGTCAGGAAGCTCATGCCCTGCCAGCCCATGCCTCTGCCAAGTACACCGTCGGCACCGCCGATCGCGTAGTCTGCCTGAAGGAAGAGACCGGGACCAATGGTGTTGGCGCGGCAAGGAACCAGCGTGGTGCGGCTCTTGAAGCTCGTGAGCGCATTCTGCTCGATGGTAAGCGGATGAAGCTTTGCACCGATGCGGTGCGTTGCCTGCTTCCACTCCTCGTCGCTCTTATAGTCGGTAGCAAACTGGGGCTCCCAGAAAGCGATGTGGCACATTCTTCCGATACCGTAAACAAGAACCAGCTTTGCGCCCTCAGCCTTCAGAGCCTTGATCTTACCCTCATAAGTGGGAAGGTTGTCCTTGGTAGCGAAGTTGCGCTGTGCCTCGGGGATCGTGTACTCACCGAGCTTATTGAAGAAGGCTTCCTTCATGCTGTACTCGAACGAAGCGGGATTGGTGTTGGGAAGCGTGTTTCCGTCGGCGTCCGACCACTCATCCATATTGAAGGTGTATACGTGATCGCAGGGGAGCTTCCACTCGGTGATGAAATAGGAAGCCCAACGGTACATACCCATAGGACCTACGGGAAGGATCATAGCAAGCTTTCTGCCCTCCTCGCGCGTCTTCTTGATCTGCAGCGCGATCTCGTGACCCATCAGAACGTCAAACTCGTGAATGTCCTTGCACTCTACGGGGTTGAACTCCTTGTTCCAGAATCCCTCACGGGCAACGCCCTTTTCGCAGCACGCGTCGATGCGCGCCATGTCCCATCCTTCGGGATAAAAGCCCTCAAGCAGAGAGCCCTTTACTGTGCTCATAAAATCCATAATCTTTTTCTCCTTTATCTTTGAAATAATTGTTTACGGAAGAAGTCTCTTGGTGAATCCCTTTAAGTAGACCTGACACTGTCTGAAGCCCTCGGCGTAGTCCGCGCCGCACTGGTAGCCGCGGTAGCGCGAGCAGGTCTTAACCATATCCGCAAAATCAATGCCATCGTGCTCACGCATCCAGACAAGCTGGCTTTCGTGACACTCCAGCATATTGATCTTCAGATCGATTTCCTCGGAAATATCCACGTACTCGGTGGGCTGGAAGTCCACACCGGCAAGCGTATCCATATAGAAGATGGGAACAAGCTTTGCGGGCTCGCCGTCCATCGCGCTGTATCTGTGCGGATAGTCGGTGTAGTTGGGGAGCGTTGCCGTGAAGCTTGCATCAAACACAAGACGGGAGACCGCCGTATGGTCGGGCATATAGTCATCGGGGTTGTGCGTGATGATGAAATCGGGGTTGGCGTAACGGATAACGTCGACGATTCGGTCGCGCGCCTCCTTGTTTCCGTCATAGATCTTCAGATCATCAAAGCCGGCGGAGATCACCTCGATGCCTGCCATAGCGCCTGCGCGCTTGGCCTCATTCGCACGGATCACCGTCAGCTCGTCGGGCGGAATGATGACGTGACCGAGGTTACCGGTAGACACGTGACAAACAATAACCTTGTCGCCGCGCTTTACACACTTGGCCAGAGTGCCGGCGCACGCGATCTCAACGTCATCGGGATGACAGCCGATTGCAAGTACATTCATTTTTTATTCCTCCATTTTCTTCACATAGTGATCAATGAGTGCTATATTGCTGCGAAGGGTCTCTCTGGGATCCTCGCCAAGGGGCGGACATTCCATAGCGAATGTGCCCTTATATCCGATTTTTTTGAGCTCGGCAAAGCCCTTTTCCATATTGACGCTTCCCTTTCCAAAGGCACAGTCCTGCAAAAGGTTTCCGTTCCAGCTGTAAAAGTCCTTCGGGTCGCGCTCGCCCTCGTGCGGCGTTACGATGTAGTCCTTGATGTGAACGTTTACGATGCGGTCGGCAAACGTGGGAATAAAGCTCTCCACGCCCTCGTCAACAAACAGAATGTTACCAAAGTCGGCAACCACGCCCACCTCTCGGTCCACGTCCGAGAGAAACTGACCGAAGCCTTGCACGCCGTTAAACAGGTAACCCTGATCCTCGTAAACGGTACGGATACCGATCTCGGCGGCGTAATCGAAAACGGTACGAACCGCCTCAAGTCCGCGCTTATAGAACAGCGAACGGTTTTCCTCGATCACCTTCGGGTTACGGCACTCCAGTGCGATGGTGTGGTGCAAATACGGCGAGCCAAGTGCCTTGGCCACGTCAGCATACTTTTTCATTTTTTCGATCATCTCGGGGCCGTTGTCACCCACAAGATTGAGTCCCACCGAAACACAGGGAAAGCGAACGCCCTTTTTGTCGGCGTATTCATGCATTTGCTTGGCGAATTCCACGTTGGGCTCACGCAGCTCATACGAATTGATGGTCTCCACGTTTTCAAGACCAAACTCCACCGCCACGTCAATGACGTCGAGGTAGGTTTTGAGTCCCTTGATCGGCGAGGTGTAAATACAAGCTCTGCTTTTCATATCAGTCCTCCAAACACATCGTCTTATTCTCAAAGGCACATTCCAGAAGCTTGTGAAGCAGCGCAATGGTCTTGGCCGAGCCCTCGGGCGGATTCTTGGTGTTTTCGACTTTGCCCATCAGAACATCTACAAAGTACGCGATCTCGCCAATGATGTACTCGCGGCTCTCGATCGGAATGACCGTCTCCTCCTTGCCCACCTCGGCAAGCGTGACCTTGCCGTCCTTAAGGCGAACCGTTGCCTTTTCCATACGGACCTCAAAGCCGCAACGGAAGGGCTCCTCGGGCTTCAGCCAGCCGCCCTTGACGGTAGCCGTGTGATCGCCGTAATTAAGACGGCACTCCAGCGTATCCTGTTCAAGCACGCGGCTCTCCAGAGTGCAACCGATCTCCTTCGGGTCTCCGAACAGCCAGCGGACGTAGTCCACATCGTGAATGTTGAGCTCAAACAGACAGCCGCCCGATTCCTTGACGTTGAGCTGCCAAGCGTTGGCACTCCAGAACGGGGGCGGGCTCACACGGTAAAACTCCGAATCCAGAACCCTTCCGTACTTGCCGCTCGTTACGACCTCGTGGAGATATTCGTACTCGGGTGCAAATCGGACACACTGACCGATCATCAGCTTTTTGCCGTTCCTGCTTGCCGCCTCGACCATAGCCTCACAGTCCGCATCCGCAAACGCCATCGGCTTTTCACAGAGCACCGAGTAACCGCGGTTCAAAAGATCCACGGTGGTGGAAGCATGGAACTTGGTGGGCAGACAAACGTCCACAAAATCCGGCTTTTCCTTCTCCAGCATCTCGTTAAGATCCGTATAAAAACGGATGGGCTTTTCTTCGGTCATTTCTCCAAGAGGAATGTTGATGGTGGTTTTTTCCGTAAACTTTGCGGGATTGACGTCAAACGCCGCCACAAGCTCCACCGGTTTTCCCAGCTTTTCAGCCACGTACCAATATACAAAGCGATGGATCTGTGCAATTCCGCCGAATCCCACTAACACTACCTTTAACATCGGGCTTTTTCCTCCAAAAAATAATATCTTTAATTATATTTTACCTTGACAACTCCTCTTTTTCAAGTTATAATAAGACAAACAACTTTCAAATTCGGACAATTATTTTTTTATATTCGTTTTGTTGACCCCTATCTAAAATCAAGCACGTCAAGGAGAGGCCTATGAATACCGTACACGACGAAAAGGAACTCCGCGTTTTCGGCGTCTTCAGCGTCTTTCGCCACACCTTTCAGAAGGACTTTCGATACAACGGCGAAAAGCACGAGGGCTGGGAATTCGTTTTTGTGGAATCGGGCAAGATGTCGGCACTGGCCGAGGACAAAAAATACATCATCAAAAGCGGCGAAATGATCTGTCATAAGCCCATGGAGTTTCACAACCTGAACCCCTATCACTCGGACGCCACCGCCATCATTTTCTGCTTTCATTGCTCGGACGATGCGATGCGTTTTTTTGAGAATAAGATCCTCACCGTCAACCAAAGACAGCGTTTGTATCTTGGTGACATCGTTTCGCACGCCGAGGCGTATTTTCTCCCAAAATCACCGCTGGAGATCGCCAAGGACGGCTCGATGACAAAGCAGGAGGATGCCGCACCGCTTCACCTGCAATTTATCCAGAACAGCATTGAGCTTTTGCTGCTCTCGCTCTATTCCGCACGAAGCACCGATGTGCGCATCCGCATCAACTCCTACACTCAGCACCTAAAGCGCAAAAAGCTTTCGGCGGACATCAAGAGTTATCTTGAAGAAAATCTGGACAAGCCCGTACACCTTTCCGAGCTGGCCGCACGCTTTTCTTATTCCCCCTCCACCTTAAAAACCGTCTTCAAGGAGGAGACAGGCGAGAGCATCATTGCCTATTACAACCGTCTTCGCTTTGACACAGCCAAACGTCTTTTGCTTGAGAAAAGCGACTCGATCAGTGAGATCGCCTACTCGCTCGGCTTTCACACCCCCTCTCATTTTTCCAGCTTTTTCAAAAAAATGAGTGGGATCTCGCCAAGGCAGTTTTCGGATGGAATATCCGGACAAAAATAGATGCGCAAAATTGGAAAATCACTTGAAGAAATTTCGGTTTTATGATATACTGAGAGTGGAAATATTCATCACATATGAGGTAAACTATGATCCGTTTTATACATTGTGCCGACCTGCATCTCGACAGCCCGTTTTCGGGGCTTGGTGCAATCGGAAGTGAAGCCCGCCGCGAGGGACAGCGTGAGCTGTTCCGCTCGCTCATTTGTCTTGTCAAAAACCGCCATGCCGACTTTCTGCTGATCGCCGGTGACCTTTTTGACAGCGGCTTCACCACCTCCTCCACCTTGAAATTCGTCACGGATATGCTGGCAACGCTGGACTGTCCGGTCATCCTTGCCCCCGGCAATCACGACCCCTATACCGAGGGCGGACTGTGGGCGGCAAGCTTTCCGGAAAACGTAAAAATTTTCACCTCGGAAAAGCTTTCGTCCTTTTACTTCCCCAAGAGCAACGTCTGCATCCACGGCTACGCCTTTACTTCCGAGCGTCACGAGGAGGCCCCGCTTGCGAGCGGTGTTTCGCCGGATCCGACTAAGATCAACATCCTTTGCGCGCACACCGAGCTGGACGTTCCGCTTTCCCCCTCTGCCCCCATTGATAAAAAACAGCTGGCTGCATCGGGCTTTGATTATGCCGCTCTCGGTCACGTTCATAACGCCCCTGCGCTTGAGACCTTAGGAAAAACGCTGACCGCTTACAGCGGCTGCCCTGAGGGAAGAAGCTTCGACGAGCTGGATTTCGGCTCGGTGATCGAGGTCACCGTTGACGGCGATCATGTGTCCGCGGAACGGCTGCGTATTGCCAAGCGCCGATATATGGTGGAAACCGTGGACATCACCGGTGCCGAAAAGGATAGCGAGGTCATCGACCGAATCCGCCGGCGCATCGCGGTTAAGGCCTACGGGGAGGATACCGCGCTTCGCGTGATCCTTACAGGCGCCCTTACGCCCGATTACGTACCCTCAGCCGCTTTCATCATCGGCGCGATCGAGGGGCTTTACCACCTGGAGATCAAGGATGAGACCACACCGGTTCTGGATTATGCGGAGCTTGAGCACGACCTGAGTATCCGCGGCGAATATTACCGCGAACTGGTTTCCCGAATGCAAACCATGGACGAAGAAGAGAGAAAAGTTGCCGCCGAGGCGCTTCGCATCGGGCTTTGCGCTCTTTCGGGCAAGCCCATTGTGTTTTAAGAAAGGAGCGTCACTGTGTTTATTCGCAAATTATACATCAAGGAATACGGCGCTCTTTCGGATCGAGAGATTGTCTTTACCGACGGCGTCAACCTTCTTGAGGGAGGTAACGAATCGGGAAAAAGCACCCTTCTCTCCTTCATCCGCTTCGTGCTTTACGGAATGCCGCGCCGCGCGGCGGGCGAGGTCGTAAGCGAGCGCGAGAAAGGCCTCAGCTGGCAAAACGGCGTTGCCGAGGGATCGGTGGAGATCCTCTCACTCGGAAAGGGCTACCGCATTGAGCGAAAGGGGCACCTCCGCGGAAGCAGCGGACGCGAGACCTATGCCGAGGATTGCCACATTTTCGATCTGGAAACCGGAGCCGAGGTGCTTAAGGGCGAAATCCCCGGCAAGCATTTTCTCGGTATCACGGCAGAAATGTTTACCGCCACGACATGCATCCGTCAGCTGGAATGCACAAGCGTTGACGGTGATGAGGTCAATTCCTCGCTGGAAAATCTCCTGTTCTCGGCCGACGAGGAGATCGACACGCAAAAGGTTCAGACCAAGCTTGACGATCTGCGTCGCGCGCTGCTTCATAAAAACGGCAAGGGTGGCAAGCTCTTTGAGCTGGAAACCGCCAAAACCCTTTTGGAAAACCGTTTGGACACCGCCAAGAAAAACGCGCACGATATCATCGCCAAGGAGGCGACGGTGGAGCGCCTTAAGGCTGTCTCCGAAAAGGCCAAAAAGCAATTCGAGGAGGCCGAGGAGCAGCTTCGCCTTTACGAAACCGCAAGCAAGCTCAGACGCTTTGAGACACTTCATTCCTATGAGGAGCAATACGGGGAGCAGGCAGAGGCGCTGGACAAGCTTTGCCGCGAAAAGGGCTACCAAAACGCCCTGCCCGACCGCGAAACGCTCGGCGTGATCGACCGCTTTGCTTCGGCACTTTCCGAGGCGATCCAAAAGCGCCGCTTTGCGCTCGCCGCTCTCGCGCAGGCAGAGCATGCGCCCTCCGGCGACCGTGAGCTTGCCCGCTTCCATGAAACCATCGAGAAAGAGGGCGGAAAACAAGCCCTGTGTGCTGACTTTTCACGTAGCACGCGCAAGCGCAAAAACGCCATCACGCGAGCGGTGATCCTGCTTGTACTCGGCACCCTTTGCTTTGCGGCAGGTGCGCTCACGCTTCTCACCGATCTTTTTGCCGCCTTCCATGGCTATATGCCCTTTCTTCTTTATGGTCTGCTCGGCGCGGGTGCCCTTTTGACTCTGTTTGGCGCCCTCTCCTTTTCTGCCGCGGCCAAGGCAAGAAAAAAGCGCGCCGCTCTTGTCCGCAAAATCGGTCTTTCGGGCAAGGTCACCGACGCCACATTTGAGGCACACATCGAGACCTGCCGAAACAACCACGAGCTTTGTGCGGCATATGATGCCGCGCTTGCCCGTGCCAAAAACGAAGATGAGGAAATGTCAAGGGCGCTTGAGAGCTTGCTGACAAACACGATCCGTATGCTCTCCTCTGTCGGCGTTTCATGCGAAACAACCACACCCGAGACTGTCTTGGAGTGCCTGAAGAACACGTACGACACCTTCTTTGCCGTTTGCAACGAGCGCGAAAGCATCGAGGGCAAGATGAATTCGCTTCACGCGCTGATCGACGAGCTTCGGGAAAGCCTTGGGGACGTAAGCGAGGGAGCGCTCTCCGCTTCGGTCGGCAGACAGAAGCCGAGCGTCATTCTGGCCTCGTTGGATATTGAAAAGATCCGCTTTGCCCACGATTACAGCAAGACCCAGCACACGCTGAACGAACAAAAGAAAATTGCACTTGAAAAAGAACTGATCGCGCTTACCTCGACCGCCGAAACCCCGGCACGCGTGAGTGCAAAGCTCGATGAGACCGTCGGTGAGCTTGAGACCCACCGCCTCAAATACGATGCCATTCGGATGGCGCACGAGACGCTGGGCATTGCCTCCGAAAATCTGCGCCGAAGCGTGACACCCACGCTCCGTCTCCGCGCGGGTGAGCTTATGAGCACTGCAACGGGTGGAAAATACCGCGACCTTGGCATTTCGGGCGATATGAAGATCACCGTTATGACCGACCACACCACGCGAAGCATCGATGCACTCAGCAAGGGCACGCGCGATGCCGCTTACCTTTCCTTGCGCCTGGCGCTTGCGGAAATGGTATGTCGCGACAATATGCCGCCGCTTTTGTTTGACGAGAGCTTTACCCAGTTGGATGAATCGCGTACGCGCGCCATGCTGAGTATGCTTGTCGAGTATAGCGCGGGCGGCACGCAGACACTCATCTTCACCTGCCACAAGCGCGAGGGTGAAATGCTGAGGGAGCTTGGTACGTTCCATCACATAAAATTGGATGCCTGAGCAAAGGCGACGGGAATTTCCCGTCGCCTCCTTTTTCTTTTCAAAACACGGTTGACAAAACCTAAAAAAGGTGTATAATAGAACTGTAAAATTACGAAGAGTAAGAGTATCGGCGTAAAGTGCCCCAAGGACGGGGAGTTGCCGTGGGGACGAAAAGCACTTTGCTTGCGGTCGGTATTCTGCATCCCGCTTCATACGGTCAAGGTCTACCCTTCTTTTGCCTTTGCCATATGAGCAACGGAAAAGGAGGATTTTTATTTTGGAGAACAAACATCGACTTCGGCTTTTTGGCTCGGCGCGCGTGCTGGCGCTCTCGTCCCTTCTTTGCGCCATGAGCGTGGTGATCGGCATTTTTTGCAAGACCTATCTCAATTTCGGAACGGGACTTTTCCGCATCACCTTTGAAAATCTGCCCATTCTGATCTCGGGCATTTTTTACGGCCCCGTTATCGGTGCCATCCTCGGCGCGGCCACGGATCTGATCAGCTATCTGCTCTCGCCGCAAGCCTATCCGCCCAATCTCATTGTCACCGCAGGCGCTATGGCGGTGGGTCTGGTATCGGGCCTTATCTCGCGCTTTGCGATAAAGCGCTCCGGCTACCCGAGGATCATTGTCTCCGGTGCCCTTGCGCACGTGGTGGGATCGATGATCATCAAGCCCATCGGGCTGTTTCAATTTTACGGCTATGCAGTACTTTTCCGTATTCCGCTATACCTTTTGATCGCACCGCTTGAGATCTTACTCATTTGCTTGCTTTATAAAAACCGAAATTTCAGAAAGATCGTGGAGGAACATAATGACCTACGATGAGGCACTTGCCTATATACATTCCGTCTGCTGGAAGGGCTCCCGCCCCGGACTTGAAAGAATCACCGAGCTTTGCCGACGCCTTGGCGATCCGCAAAAAAAGCTGAAATTCATTCACGTCACGGGCACCAACGGCAAGGGCTCGACCTGCTCGATGCTCGACAGCATTTTGCGTGCGGCAGGCTACAAGACCGGTCTTTTCACCTCACCCTATGTCAAGTTTTTCAACGAGAGAATGCAGGTGGGCGGCCAAAACGTTTCGGACGAACGTCTGGCTTACGTCACCTCATTGGTAAAGCCGCACGCCGATGCCATGGCAGACGCACCGACCGAATTTGAGCTGATTACCGCGATCGCGTTTGTTCTGTTTGCGCTTGAGCAATGCGACATCGTCATTCTTGAGGCCGGTATGGGCGGACGCCTGGACAGCACCAACGTCATCGAAGAAAGCCTTCTTTCGGTCATCACGGGTGTGGCGCTGGAGCATACCGAATATCTGGGTGATACCCTGGAAAAGATCGCCTTTGAAAAGGCAAACATCGCCAAGGCGGGCTGTCCCGTCCTTTACGGCGGACTTGACGTATCCGAAAACGGCGACGCCTATCGCGTGATCCGTGCCCATGCCGAAGCGCTTGGCTGTCCCCTTTTCACTGTGGATTATGATGCCCTTAACGTAAAGCAGGCCGCGCTTGACGGCACGCTTTTGGATTACAAGGCGTTTACGGATATTCGTCTTTCGCTTCTGGGGCTCTATCAGCCCGAGAACTGCGCCAAGGTGCTGGAGGCTGTCACCGTTCTTCGCTCGCTCGGCATGGTCATTGACGACGCGGCGATAAAGGAAGGACTTGCCAAGGCTGTGTGGCACGCGCGCTTTGAAAAGCTGATGGAGACGCCGCTTGTTCTCTATGACGGCGCGCACAACCCCGACGGCGTGAGGGTGGCAACCGCTACGCTCGCCCACTATTTCGGGGAACAAAAGGTGAACATTCTCACAGGCGTTATGGCCGACAAGGACTACCCCCTTATGGTATCTATGCTCGCGCCGCAGGCAAGCAAGGTCTTTGCCGTCACGCCCGATAATCCGAGAGCACTGGACGCTACGGCGCTTGCCGCCGAATTTGAAGCGTGCGGCGTCTCCGCCACCCCCTTTGAAAAGCTCCCCGACGCCGTATCCGCGGCCATCCGGGAAAGCCGGGAAAGCGGCACGCCGCTTGTCTGCCTCGGCTCGCTGTATATGTACGCCGAGGTTACCGACGCGATGGGAATCTAACAAAAAAACGAACGCATATGCGTTCGTTTTTCTTTCAGAAAAGAATGCGCTCGACCGAAATTACCCGTTTTTTATCGGTATCGTACTCGAAGATCGCGCCGTTTCCGACAACGCTCCCCTCGGCCATCTGAAATTTTTGCGGCATCTTGGTGAGGAATTTGCGGATCACGCACTCCCTCTCGGTTCCGAGAATGCCGTCCGCGGGTCCCGTCATGCCGAGGTCGGTAATGTAGCCCGTGCCCCCGGGAAGAATTCTCTCATCCGCCGTTTGCACGTGTGTATGCGTACCGAAGATCACATCAATTCGACCATCGAAATAATAGCCCATCGCCAGCTTTTCCGAGGTGGCCTCGGCGTGAAAGTCCAGAAGCGAGAGGTCATAATTTCCCTTTTCGCGCTCCAAAATGCGATCCACCGCCTCAAAGGGGCTGTTCAGCGGCTCCATATATACACAGCCCGACGCGTTGATACAGAGCACACGCCAGCCGTTCACATTTAAGATTGTATACCCGTTTCCCGGATTGCCCGAAGGGTAGTTACAGGGACGAATGATCTCCTCGGAGCTTTCCAAAAACGGCCCGATGTCCTTGCGATTCCACACGTGATTTCCCAACGTGATCAGATCCACACCGTACGAAAGCAGGGCCCTTGCCTCGTCCGCGCCGATTCCGTGGATCTCGCAAACGTTTTCCCCGTTTGCCACCACAAAATCGATGCACTTCTCTCGGCGCAGACGCCAAAGCTGCACCTTCACATATTCCAGTGCCGCAAGACCGACGATATCTCCGATTGCTAAAATTTTCATATATTTTCCCTTTCCGGATTAATTTTCCGCTCCATTTTATCACACTTTCTCGGCTTATGCAAGACGTATCTGCAGAAATTTCGTCGAAAATCTTGACAAATACGGCAAAATGAGGTATAATAAATTTCGTATGTTATATGCCCAGTAATTTTTGGAGGACAAAAACATGTTTGAAAAACTGAAACAGCTTCTCGTTGATGAGCTTTCCATTGATGAGGGCGACATCACGATGGAAGCGGAGCTTTCCGGAGATCTCGGAATCAACTCCATCGAGCTTGCCGACCTGGTTATGCTCTGCGAGGACAGATTTGGAATCGAGATCAACGATGAGGATCTTCACAAGCTTGTTACCGTTGGTGACGTTGTAGAGTATCTCGAAAGCCTGTAATCCATCGCATAAAAAATCTTCCGACACCCTTTTTGGGGATCGGAAGATTTTTTTATTTTGTCAGAAGTCTTGCGATCAGCGTACGCTTTACCTTCATCGCCCCTTTGGGGCAAAATTCCTGACAGCAGAAGCAGCGAATGCACGCCTCGCGGTCGATTTTCGGCTTGCCCTTATCCATCACGATGGCCTTGGCCGGACAGATCTTAAGGCAGACCTCGCAGCCCACGCACTCACTCTTTTTCACCTGCGGCTTTGAACGAAGTGCCGAGGCAATAAAGAGGCGGCTCAGTTTTCCAAAGAATTTTTCGGAGCCCTTCTGAAATTCAATGCTGCTGTGCGCGGGGATGTTCTTGAAATCCGAGACCAGAAAATCCTTTGGCTCTCCGTAAACCGAAAGTTCCGAAGCGTCGCCCGGGATCAGCCCTCTCTCGTATGCCGCCTCAAGGGTTGGCACGTCAGCTCTGGTAAGTCCCACTAGTGAGGCCGCCACAAGGTCGAGCTTGTGCGGTGATGCCGAGGCCAAAAGTGCCCCCACCTGTCTGGGTGTTCCCATCGTAGGGCCGTTACCCTCCATCGCGACCACCGCGTCGCAAAGGCACAGGCGGATCTTAAAAAAGCTATCCAGATCCACCAGCATTCGGGCAAAATCATCGTGCTTCGGGAAACGATAGTGATACTCCGGCTTCATCACGCCGGGAATCGCACCGAACATATTCTTGGCCGCGCCCGACATTCCCATCATCCCGTGAGTTTTGAGCTTACAAAAATCAATAATGGCATCTGCCTTATCCAAGTACGCGGTGTAGGTGAAGCTGTGAAGCACCTTTCCCTCGGGGTAGGTTGCCTCCTTTTGCGAAAAATCGTCGTTGAGCTTTGCGCCCAGCTTTTCCAGCTCACGCAAGCCCGTCACCTTATAGACATAGCCCAGGTAGGTTGCGTTGTAAAGCCCACCGGGACTGTCGCCGACGATGACCTCGCCCGCGCCCCTCTCAAGCAGGAGCTTCACCAGCTCCCCAAGCATAGTGGGGTGCGTAGTGGCGGCGGTGTCAGGCGCCATCGGTGCCACAAGGTTGGTCTTGATGGCAACCGTCATTCCCTTTTCCAAAAAATCCAGACCGCCAATGGCGTCCAGCGCCTCTACAAGCGCCGCGCGTACACGCGGCGCTTGGTAGTCCTCACATTTTACAATTGATACGTCATATCCCATATGCTTTGCCTTAAATATACTGTGTATTTTGCTCGGTAAAGTCCACCGTTTCCGTTCTCTGCTTGCCGTCCGCGCAAACGGTGAAGTCCACCTTGCCCTCACCCTGCACGCGCACCTTGTCGCCCAAGATATCCAGCACCTCGCCGCTTTCGGTATGCGGGTAGGCCATCGTGCCCCCCTTCACCATGCACTTGATCATAGTGCCGAACGGGAAGTCGATCGGGTAAAAGTGAGCGCCCACACGCACCTCGGCGTGACGGAGCAGCTCAGGCGCGCGGTACCAGTCGGGCGCGATCAGATAGATCTCGCGCACGTCGCCGTCATCGTACACGGTGAACTGAACGTCCTCGCCACACTTGACCCAAGAGTTTTCCTTGGCGGTAAGCGTCTGCATCGTCTGACGAAGCTCCTCCTCATAAAGAGAACGGATCGCGGGATGCGAGGGATATACGCCCGCGTGGAAAAGAATGACCTCGCCCTTGCCCATCGCATAGCGGCTGACAAGCGCGCGGCCACTATCGGTGCGTGCCAGCACCTCACCGGCCTTGACGTTGGCACAAACGGGAACATTCTCGCCGCCAACGCTATCCTCCACCATTTCGGGAGCACCGTCGGTGAAGGAGAACACGGTTTCAAGATAATTCATACGGCGGTCACGAATGTCCTCGTACGCCGTGGTATCGGTCATATGTGCCATCGTAAGGATGAGCTTTCCGCCACGGCGCACGAAGGCCTCAAGACGTGCAAAATCCTCTTGCTCGTAATAGTTGTAGCCCATAAAGGCAAGCGCCTCGTAAGGCATCTCGGCAAAGGGGGCCTTCTCAATGGGAAGCGCATCCACGTTGCCAAGCGGCGTGGAGGTAAAGTAGCCCTGCGCCTTGTCGGTGGGACACGGATGGCGATAGATCGATTCACCCGGCTTGGACTGCGGATAAAAGACCTTCAAAAGATCCCAGCTGTTCTCGGCATCGGTATTGATTCCCTTCGGCTTCGACTCGTTCGGGAACCAGCCCCAGGTATAGTCGCGGCGGAAATCGATAAAGCCGTCATATCTTCCGTGCACCAGCGCCATCGGCGTGTGGAACCTTCCGCGGCGCGTATGCGACGCAAGGTAGCGGTGGAAGTCCTGCTGCTGCGTGAGGTGATCGATACAACCCTTGCTCGTGCGGTTGAAGAAGGCAAAATCCTCCTCCATGTGCCAAAGTCCCTCTTCGGTGTTGATGTCGGTCGCTCCCTGCATATAGGCGATATAAAGTGCCAGACGGAAGCGACGCGAATGCTCGGGCGCATCGTGCGGTGCCGACGCCCACTGAAGCGCGTGATGCACGCCATGCTTCTTGAAGCCGTAGGTGTCTGCCACGCCACGGAGGAAGAGCTGCATCAGCTCCATGGTATTGTACATGGTCTCAGCGCCAACGCGCTCCCATCCCGCCTCCATGAAGTATTTGAAGAGCACCGAGGGGCCCGTGTGATATACGTTCTTGCCGCCGTCGGTAAAGCCCGCCAGGCGCTTGATGCCCTCAAGAGCGGCGACCTTCATGTCGCGCTTCTGATAAGGGCTTCGGTAATTGTAGCGAAGGTAAGGACCTTCGTCCACAAGATAGGTCTTATGGTCATATCTTGAGTTGACAAGCTCGGGGAATTCTTCATACGCAAGCATACAAAGATCGCGATAATGTTCGGCAAAGCGATCCTTATGAAGCTCGGCGATCGGCCAATAGAAGGCCGCGCCGTCGTCCTCGTGCTTCTGGCGACCCATGTAAAAGTCACCTGCCAGCATCTCGGGCGTGGGGTTGATGGCCTTGCCGCAGATGTCGCGACCGTCAAGCATGATGATGTAATAAATGCCGCACTCGTTCATGATACGGGCAAAGCGGCGCCAGCACTCGTCATAGCAAACGCGGTCGCCCTCGCCCCAGAGATAGTCGGGTCGAATGGTGAGATAATTACCCACGTATTCGGAGAGATACCAGCTGAGGTAATTCTCGACCTCCTGCTTGCTCTGTCCGACGTAGATCATGTCGCCCGTACCCGTCACGATGCCGTCGTCCTCACCTACGGCAATGCGCTCGATCTCGCCCTCGCGGCGTACGTCGCCAAGCGACACCGCAAATCCGATGTGCGAGCCGGGGGCAAGACAGGTCAAGGGAATGCCGTGAAGTCCGGCCTCCGCGAAGAAGAACTCGGTCTTCTCTGCCTTAAGATAGTTCTCGGGGATCTCAAGGTGCACCTTGGCGTTGTCCTTCTCGGTACGGACGAGAACGTAAGCTCTCGCGCCCACCTTGCCAACGCGCGTGGCGCTGACGATGGCGATATCGCCGCCGTTTCGCTCGGAGATCGAGACCTCGCTGAAGCGGTACGGCACGGTGTCCTTATAGTGCGAAAGAAGCTCGTAGGTAAGCGTGTTGTGCTCCTTCAAAAGCTCACGCGGCAAAAGAAGCTCCCAATCGGCGTTGACGTGACAGCACTCAAACACGAGATCGTCGTAGATCACGGTATCGTTCAGCGTGACGCGGAACTTGTGCCATTCCTTCTTGCTGAAGTTCTGCCCCACCCACAAAAGGGCTTCCTTACCGGGAACCGCAGGCGTGAAGTCGGGCAGAATGTTATAGCGCTCCAAAAGGATCTTTGGCTCTTCCATATATACCTCGCCCGAAAAGCGCGTTCCCTCCAGGAAAACGGCAACCGTGGCAACGGTATCCTTGGCCGCAGGAAGCTTTTCGATAAACTCGGTCATGGGATAGGTGCCCTCGGGAAGGTCGATGATCAGCGTTTCGTCGGCGGCCGCAAGCACGTCGCGCATACTCACGCCGTCCTTCTTATAGCGCACTTCAAGGCGCATACGGAGATAACCACCCTCTTCGATCTTGAGATCCTTAGCCGAGGCCGAAACACCTGCGTTCCACTCGGTGGGCTTGGTGGTTACGACGTGGTGAATGAAGACCACGGGAAACATGATCTTTTTGTAGGCCTTTTTGATGTAATCGATCGGCTTTTCCTCCGAGAAGGAAAGGCAGTACTGCGCGTTTTCGGCGTGCTCGGTGTCAAGCGAGTCATCCAAAAGCAGGTACTGTGCCGGCGCCTCGGTCTCGCACTTCCATGCGAAATACTGGGTCGAGCCGCCCACCGTAAACAAATGATAATATTTATCCTCCCTCACGTCCAGGTCAAACGAAAAGCTTGCGCTTCCCTTGTCGGGGCGCAAGACCTTTCCCTTTTCAAAATCCGACCAGACGGGGTACAGCTTCTCAAAGCTCATTGTCCTTGTCCTTTCAGGTATATTGGTTGCTCTTAAAGGTTCTCTCCATCGTGCGCTTGGCATCGCTCTTTGCCATATCCTCGCGCTTATCGTAAAGCTTTTTACCGCGGCACAGCCCGATCTCCATCTTGACGCGCGATCCCGAAAAATACAGAGAAAGCGGCACAAGGGTAAAGCCCTTTTGCGACACAAGGCCGTGGAGCTTCAAAATCTCCTTTTTGTGCATCAGCAGCTTTTTGTCGCGCATGGGCTCGTGGTTGAAGATATTGCCGTGGTCATAGGGGCTGATGTGAAAGCCGACGGCGTAAAGCTCGCCGTCGCGCACCTCACAGTAGGAGTCCTTGAGGTTGACCGTTCCGGCCCTTAGGCTCTTGACCTCGGTACCAAAGAGGGCAATGCCCGCCTCATATTTTTCATCTACAAAATAATCGTGATACGCCTTTTTGTTTTGAGCAATCATGCGCCCGGAATTCTTTTTTTCTGCCATGCTCAGCGTTCCTCAAGCAGCTTTTCGTACGCCACGCGCATCTCACCGTCGGTCAGATAGATGGTACCGCAATGAACAAATCCGTTCTTTTCCAGCATACGGCGCATCGGGATATTGCCCTCGTGCGTATCGATACGAATGCTGACAAATCCGCGCGCAATGGCCGTGGCGGCCACAAAGCGAAGCGCCTCGGAGGCCATGCCCTTGCCGAGCGCGTGTCCCGCAACGGCAATGCGGTGAACGGCAACGTAAGCATCCTCGTCACCCGTCAGCCAAGAGCCGTCGTAAATGGTGTCATACGTGGGCTCTCCGTCATCGATCATGGCAAAGACCGAAAGGATCTCCCCGTTTTCCTCACCTACGTAATAGCGCTCAAGCGACATATCCTCTTTGACGATATCGCGCGTCGGATATCCGTACTGCCACTGGTCAATGCCAAGCTTTCCGATTCGCGTCCGCGCATCCAGAATAATCTGCATCACTCTGTCAAGATCCTTTTTGGTAGCCTTTCTGAATTCCATACTCCATCCTCCGTTTTTATTGGTTTGCGCAAGCCGTACAGGCTCGCTCCTTTTCGTGTGCGGCATCCTCTGCCGTTCCGTAATAGATCGTTTTTGCCGTGGTCAGGTGTCGGCAGGAAAGCCTCTTATGAAACACGCTTCCGCCCGCCGTCCAGTACACGCTGTCCTCATCCGGTGCGGCATCTCCCTCACGGTAAGCGATAAGGGTGCCCCTCCCGGCGGTCGCCTCCGTCTCCTCGGTCTCCGTGCCGCGGAGCAGCAGCTCCTCAATCTCCGATTCACTCAGCTCACGCCCGTTGTACCACACGCCGCCCTCCGTATTGCCGCACGAAGCAAGCAAAAGCACAAGCGTGAGTACCAAAAGACAAATCGTTCTTTTCATATTCAGGAAAGCAGGCGCTCAAATTGCGCCGCGCGCGCCTCGGCATACGCCGTGGCATTTTTCTGATTCTCCAGCTTGCGACAACAGTCCTCAAGGTTGCCGAACACGTAATACAGCACCGTACCCGCCACCAAGGCATCGCTTCGCAAAACATCCGACAAATGATTGGCCGCCAGCTCGTACTCCCCTTTTTGCATACAAACAAGTGCCGAGATGTGCTTGACAAGTGGGTGCGCCTTATCCTCTGCCCGCTCTAAGTACAGCTCTACGCCGCGCGTCTCCCCCGCCTCAAGCGCCTTCAGCGCCAGCAGATACCGGCAAAAGGCATCGGTAACGGGAAGAAAGCATCCGTAGGCAAAGGAGGTATCGATATACTCCGAAACAAACGAGGGGGAAAGCGACTCCAGATAATCAAAATACAGCTCCGCCTCCGCCCGAATGTGCTCGGTGCGGTAGGCAGACCGTTCGGCATATTTCACCGCCTCGTCCAAAAGCTCACACGCAACCCTCAGACGATCCTCAAAAAAGCTTTCCTTGGCAACCTCAAGATAGCATTCCGCCATCAGAAGATTCAGCTCGTCATCGTCACCCACCGTCCGGGCAAGCCGCCTGCAAAGATCCAGGCAAATGCGATAGTTCTGCTTACTGTATGCCAAACGGATCTCCGAGATGCTCTCAGCCTTTCCGAAAAAGGCGGTCTCCTCGTCGCCGGCCAACAGATAGCCGACCGATACGTTCAGCTTGTCCGCCAGATACATCAGCGTCTGGAGTGAAGGCGAGGCCTTTCCCTTTTCGATCAGGCTGAGCATATTGCGCGTGATCTGACCGCCGGCAAGCTCTGCCTGTGTCATAAACTTTTCAAGCCGCAGCTTTTTGATCTTTTCTCCAATGTTCATTTCGTCTTCCTATCAAAAATATTTCCGCCGTGCGCATCGACGCCGACGATCAAAGGAAAATCCTCCACCGCCATTTTTTTAAGCGACTCACATCCAAGCTCCTCGAAGGCAACGACCTCGCAGGTCTTAATGCAATCAGCATACAGCGCGCCCGCTCCGCCGATGGCGCAAAAATAGACCGCGCCGTTTCGGCATATTGCCTCCCGCACATCCTCGTTCCGTTCTCCCTTACCAATGATGGCGGAAAGCCCGCGATCAAGAAGCATGGGTGTATGCTTGTCCATACGCGAGGAGGTGGTTGGCCCGCACGAGCCGACCGCAAGACCGTTTTTGGACGGTGTAGGCCCCGCATAGTAGATCACCGCGCCGCGAAGCGGAATGGGAAGCTCCTTTCCTTCGGCGATCAGCTGCGCAAATTTCTTATGAACGGCATCGCGCGCGGTGTAGACCGTGCCGCAAAGCAGGATCTCATCTCCCGCGCGAAGCTCCTTCGCCCACGTCTCAATATCACAAGTATTTCGTCTTTGCATAACGTCTCCTCAGTGGCATTCGTACCAGGTCTCACCGACGCCGACCTCAGCCTCCATCGGTACCGACAGTGCCACCGCGTTCTCCATCTCCTTTTTAAGAAGATCACGAACCTCATCGGCGATCTCGCGACGCGCCTCGATCAAAAGCTCGTCGTGCACCTGAAGGATGAGGCGTGCATCCAGGCTTCTTTCCTTCAGCCTTTCCGCTACACGGATCATAGCGATCTTGATGATATCTGCCGCCGTTCCCTGAATGGGGCTGTTCATCGCCACGCGCTCGCCAAAGGCACGGCGCATCTTATTTTTCTCGGCAAGCTCGGGGATATAGCGCCTCCGCCCGAGTAATGTGGTGACGTATCCCTTTTCGTATGCCTCTTTTATAATGTTTTTCAAGTACGCGTCTACCGCAGGATAGGTTGCCAGATATCCGTCGATATACTCCCTGGCCTTAGCTCTCGGAATACCGAGATCGGTCGCCAGCGAGAAGTCGCCGATACCGTATACGATTCCGAAATTCACAGCCTTGGCGCGCTTGCGGAGCTCCACCGTCACCTGATCGGGGGCTACGCCAAACACCTTGGACGCCGTGGTCGTGTGAATGTCCGTCCCCTCACGGAAGGACTCCTGCATGGTCTCGTCGCCCGAGATGGCAGCCAAAAGCCGAAGCTCGATCTGCGAATAGTCGGCATCTATAAGCACGTAGTCGCTGCTGCTTGCCAGGAAAAAGCGTCGGAAGGCTCTTCCCAGCTCGGTTTTGATCGGAATATTCTGCAGATTGGGATCGCTGGACGAAAGCCGCCCCGTAGCCGTTCCCGTTTGCTTGAAATTGGTATGGATCCTGCCCTCGGCATCCGCCGCCTTGCAAAGCCCCTCGGCGTACGTACCTCGAAGCTTGGCCACCTGGCGGTAATCCAGAATGTCATCCACGATGGGGTGGTAGGCGCGAAGCTTCTCAAGCACCTCCGCGTCGGTGGAGTAGCCGGTCTTTGTCTTTTTGACCACGGGAAGCATCAGCCTCTCAAAAAGCACTTCACCAAGCTGCTTGGGCGAATTGATATTAAATTCGCCGCCCGCGTGGTAATAGATTCGCTCCTTGTACTCGTCCTCAAGCAAAAGCAGCTTTTTGCCGTAGTCCTCAAGCCCCGCCATATCCACGCGACAGCCGCAGATCTCCATATCGGCCAGCACCGCCGCAAGAGGCATTTCGATCTCATACAAAAGCGAACTCTGCCCGTTCTCGCGGATCTTGGCCTCGATCGCCTCATAAAGCGGTAAAAGCAAGGACACGTCCACACCGTCTGGCATCTTTCCAAGATAGGCCGTGCAAAGGCGCGCAAAATCAAACGAACCTTCCGACGGGTCAAGGACGTAGGCACCCAGCATCACGTCGTGATAAGCGCCACGGAAATCCACGCCCTGCCGACTCATCGATTTATAAAGCGTTTTACAATCGTAACAAACCACCCTGTGTCTATTTTGAGACAAAAAGTCGGATATTTCCGCAATTTCCCCCGTGTAAGCAAAGCCGTGCTCCGCATCGGCAAAGGAAAATCCCTCCTCGCTCTCCGCCATGGCAATATACTCGGCATCTGCCAGCGCGAGCATAAGTTCGGCGGCATTGGCCGCGCGCATTTCCACAGACCGCGCCTCAACGACCTCAGTCTCTCGATCCTCCTCCAGACCAAAGCGTTTGACGAACGCCGAGAACTCAAGCTCCATAAAAAGCTCATAGGCGCGGCTCTTATCGATGCCGCGATAGGCGATCTCCTCAAGACCCTCCACTACCGGCGTATCCAGCAGAATACGCGAGAGTGTCTGCGAGAGATAGGCGCTGTCCCTTCCGTTCAGCAGCTTCTCATTGGTCGATTTTGTCAGCGTAGCCGACGGAAGTGCGGCGTAAAGCGCATCCAGACTGCCAAATTCGGAGATCAGCTTAAGCGCCGTTTTTTCTCCGATTCCGGCAACGCCGGGAATGTGGTCCGAGCTATCTCCCATCAACGCCTTGACGTCAACAAACTGTGTCGAGTCTACACCATACTTCTCCGTAAAAGCCGTGCGGTCAAAGGGAACGGTATCATTGTTAGTGGCAAGAAGCACCGTGGTATGCTCGGAAATGAGCTGCAAGGAGTCCTTATCGCCGGTCAGCAGATATGCGTGGCAATCCTCAGCCCCGGCCAGCGCCGAGATCCGTCCGAGAATGTCGTCCGCCTCATAGCCCGCCCTCTCCAGCGTTGTAAGTCCGAGCGCCTGCATACAGTCCTTCGCAATGGGAAGCTGCATCAGAAGCTCGGGCGGTGTGGCATGGCGGCCCGCCTTATATTCGTTATAAAGCTTATGGCGGAAGGTCGGCTCCTTCAGATCGAAGGCCACCGCGCAATAATCGGGGTTCAACTGCTCCACCTGCTTCATCACGATATTGATCATACCGTAAACGGCATTGGTATATACGCCCTTTTGATTGCTCAAAAGGCGAATTCCGTAGAATGCCCGATTCAAAATACTGTTACCGTCAATGGCAAGTATCTTTTTCATATCTTCCCCACTCTCCCGCGCGAATTTTATTTCTTATATTATACACGCATTCCCTTCTTTTGTCAAGGAAAAGAGCCATCATTTGTAGGGGAAAACGGGAATTCTTGTGACATAAAAAAAGCCGATTCGCGTACGAATCGGCATCTTTATATATTCTTTTACAGGGCTTCGTCGGAATCGTCGTCGCCGGCCGTTTTCACAGCCTCAAAATCGTCCTTACCGGCGCCGCAAAGCGGGCATACCCAATCCTCGGGAAGATCCTCAAAATCCGTGCCGGGAGCAATGCCGTTATCGGGATCTCCTACCTCGGGATTATACTCATAGCCACACAGTTCGCAAACGTAGATCATTCTATCATTCTCCTTATCAAAAATTTACCATAATATCATAATGCATATATGCGGTCTTGTCAAGATGCAATTTTATTGCAAAGATAAATTTTTTGTAAACAAAGTGTTAAGAGAAGGAGCGCACGATATCCGCAATGATCTTTGCGGTATTTTCAATGCCGAGAACCGCGGTGTTAAAGGCGGCTCCGTAGCGCTCAACTGCCCCCCACCTCTGTCCGGTGTAGAAATTATAGTAGCCGGAGCGCTTCTTGTCCTCCTTGGCAATCAGATTTTTCGCCTCCGACTCGGAAATGCCGCGTGATTCCATAATTCTCGCCGCACGCATCGGAACATCGGCGTAAATAAAGACCGAAAACTTGTTTTCAAAATGACGCAAGGCATAATCACCGCACCGTCCCACGATCACGCACTGTTCCTTCTCGGCCAGCTCCTGAATGATCTCATTTTGTGCGATAAAAAGCTTATCGTTGATCGGAATATCGTAATTGCCGGCAAGACCGCCCATTCTGGATGCGCCGATCGCCAGCGTATACAAAAGGCTGCCTGCCGCCTTCTCGTCCACCTTGGAAAGCACCTCGGGGTGGTATCCGCTCTTTTCAGCGGCCATCTGGATCAGCTCCTTGTCATAGACCTTGATGCCGAGAAGCTCGGCCACCCGTCTGCCGATCTCGTGTCCACCGCTACCGAATTGACGGGCAATGGTAATTACAGGGTTTTTGTGCATAAGCGTCTCTCCTTGTCTGCATTTCTCTCTTTTCTTTTTCATTTTACCACATTCTCGCTGATTTGTAAAGATATTTTTGGAGCTTTTCAAGCTCTCACCGCATTCTACCACTTATTGTATGCCCTGCTTTTGTTTTTTCTATCATAAAAAACAATTTTAACTCTTGAATTTTCTACATTTACATTTTGAGGGCTGACGCTTATAATAAAGACGAGCCGTGCCAAGGAAAACGGCTCCCGGCAGGCGAAGCGAAGGGCAAGCCCGGTTGCGGCTGTTACATATGTCGGTATGTGCCCCCGCCTGCCCCTTGATTTTAAAGGAGGAACCATATGAAATCTATATTTGCACAAGAATTTTCCCGCATCGAGCTTGGGCGTCGAGGGGAAAATCTGGCACGCCGTATCGTCTTTGATCTTACCGAATGGCAGAAGACATACGGCGAAGGAGTTGCCATGCTCGCCGCACTTCTCCCGGGCGAGGCAACACCCTATCCCTGCTCTGTAAGCCAGGAGAAAAACACCTTGATCTGGCCGCTCACCTCTGCCGATACCTCGGTGTCGGGAACAGGCAAGTGTGAGCTCTCCTATTACGTTGGTGAGCAGCTTATAAAATCCGTTATTTTTCAAACCTATATAGCCGAATCACTCGCAGCGCCGGGAGATGCTCCCGATCCCCGGGAATCCTGGATTGAGGACATTCTCGCCAGCGGCGCCGACGCCATCGCGGCAAAGACAGCAATCGAGAATATGAGTGTTTCTTCTGAGACACTTTCTTGCGAAAGGTCCGCAATTGTTGAGAAAAGCGAAAGGGACGGTCACGTCCATTTGACCTTTTTCCTTCCGAAGGGTGAGAACGGTACACCGGGAGCGAGGGGGGAATCCGGATATACTCCGATTCGCGGCGTGGACTACTTTACACCCGAGGATATTGCCTATTTTGACGGGCGCATCGACGAGCGGTTGGGTGCGATTGGCGGTGCCCTTGACGAGCTTCACGCCTATGCACAAGGCCTTGTGATCGGAGGTGATGCTTCGTGACGATCGCGGATAAGCTCATTCGTGCGAAAGAGGACTTTGATCGCGTATACGAGGCGGGATATGAAAAAGGAAGCGCAGAAGGTGGCGGTGGCTATTACGATCAAGGCTATGCGGACGGCAAGCAAGCCGAACACGATGCCTTTTGGGGTGCCTATCAAAAAAACGGCAACCGAACAAACTACGCTTACGCTTTTGCCGGAACGGGTGGATGGAACGATGACAACTTTAAGCCAAAGTACACCATCAAAGCAGAGGGTGCAAGCTGGACGGCTTTATACTATGCCTTCTACCAAGCAAACATATCCGACATAAAGGCGATTTTGGAGGAAAGAGGCTTAACGATTGACACCAAAAACGCCAAAGGATTGGGCGCTTCATTTGAGGGATGCACTACGACAAATATCCCAACGCTTGATGTAACAAATTGTACGGATTTTGGAAGAACTTTTTATGGTGCTTCTAAACTTGAAACCGTGGTGCTTGAAAATCTCAGCGGTTCTGCGACTTTTACAAACACGTTCACCAATTGCTCAAACCTTGTAAATTTGAGTGTTAGCGGGATTATTGGAAAAAACGGCTTGAATCTCCAATGGTCTACAAAATTGTCGAGAGATAGCATTGTCAGCGTTGTCAATGCCCTTTCGCCCACCACAACGGGTTTGACCGTAACGCTCAGCAAGACGGCGGTGGAGAGTGCGTTCAACGATGCGGAATGGGACGCTTTGGAATCCACAAAGACGAATTGGACAATTACACTTGTGTAAGGAGGTAACTATGAAAATAAGAACAACGATTTACGCCGAGGAGGGTATGGTGCTCACCGACGGCAGTA
>JAEIGA010002677.1_pt1 | contig 28284 bp, 24 predicted proteins | sample 9270691 | NCBI WGS metagenome assembly JAEIGA01 (sample SAMN17057246, study PRJNA624740) | gut metagenome | biome: biome; isolation source: fecal sample | host: Bos grunniens | place: China: Xizang | collected 2019
CTGTGGCCTGACAGCTCTTCAGGCATGAACTCAAGATCCGCAAAATGTCCCGGATAGTCATGGGCATACTTGTATCCGTCCGAATATCCCAACTCTTCCATAAGCTGCGTAGGCGCATTGCGAAGGTAGAGCGGAACAGATGCTGTCTGCGTCTCCTTAGCGACCGCAAGCGCTTCATTGATAGCCATATACGCCGAATTACTCTTCGCTGACGACGCGAGATATATGGTACATTCCGCCAATGGGATCCTAGCCTCCGGCATACCTATGGTATGCACGATCTGAAAACATGAGTTGGCAAGAAGAAGGGCGTTAGGATTAGCAAGGCCCACATCTTCAGCTGCAAGGATGCACAGACGTCTGGCGATGAACAGCGGGTCTTCACCTCCATCCAGCATACGCGCAAGATAATATACAGCGGCGTTAGGGTCAGAGCCGCGGACGCTCTTTATGAAGGCAGAAATGACGTCATAATGCATTTCGCCTCCCTTGTCGTAGATAGCTACATTCTCCTGGAGACATGAAGTGACGGAACGGTTGTCTATTATGATCTCATCTTTGTCTGAATTAGCGCCTACGACTATTTCAAGAATGTTCAGAAGTTTCCTGGCATCTCCTGCGCTATGGCGGAAAAGAGCTTCCGTTTCCTTGACCTTGATCTTTATATGTTTAAGGACCTCATCATCGCGCAATGCCCTGTCCAGCAGTTCCTGAAGATCCTCTTTAGCCAATGACTTGAGTACAAAGACCTGACTGCGCGACAGAAGGGGAGTTATCACCTCGAAGGAAGGATTTTCCGTAGTGGCTCCTATAAGAACTATCGTTCCATCTTCGACAGCCCCTAAAAGGGCATCCTGCTGGGATTTATTGAAACGATGTATCTCATCTATGAAAAGGATGGGAGCCAAGCCCCCGGAGAAGAGGGAATTCGACCTGGCGCGATCTATGACCTCACGCACATCCTTTACTCCTGCACTGACAGCGGAAAGCGTGAAGAATTCGCGTTTGAGAGAGCTGGCGACTATTCGGGATAGCGTTGTCTTGCCCACTCCCGGAGGTCCCCAAAGTATGAATGAGGACAGATTGCCGGTCTCAAGCATGTTGCGAAGTATGCAACCCTTTCCCACAAGATGCTTCTGACCTACATATCCGTCAAGATCATGCGGTCTCATTCTTTCAGGCAGGGGTGGCAGCATACGTGAGCGTCCTATTGTCTCTTCATTCATCTTGCAAAATCTTAAAGGTCTTTTCCAAAGACCCAACGACGCTTATGGAGTTCTCTTTCGAAAGGATTCCACATTGCCTGAATCTTGGCATTAGTTTCAAGGTTGGCATTGGTTTCGGCATATTTGAAGCCAAGCTTTCGGAAAGTGTCGATAAGGTCCACAAAAAGCAGAGAATTAACTCCACGATTCTGATAATCAGGTCTTACACCTACGAGAAGCAGGTCGAGAGTATCGGTACTCTTCCAGAACATCGCTTTCAGAAGATGCCACCAGCCGAACGGGAATATCTGACCGTTACATTTCTGCAAAGCCTCGGAAAGTGACGGAATAGTGATTCCGGCAGCTATAAGTTCGCCCTCCTGATTCTCTATGAATGTGAGCATCTTTGTATTGACGAGGCTCAGATACAGCGACACATACTGGTCTATCTGCTTCTCTGACAAAAGTGAATATCCATACAGCACGCAGTACGTCTGGTTTATGAGTTTGAATAGTTTCTGACCGTAATTCTCCTTCTTTATCTGCCTGCGGCTCATCTTCCTGACCTTGAGGCCATATCTTTCCTTGACAGCCTCGGCTATTGCCACATGACGCTCCGAAACCTTCTCCGGCAAGGTGATCCTGTATTCCACCCATCCGGTCTCCTTATAATAGCCATGAGCCTTCATGTGCTCAGGGTAATAAGGATAATTGTATATGAGAGCCATGGTGCTGAGTCTGTCGAATCCCTCTACCAGCATGCCTTCAGGATCGAAATCGGTAAAACCGAGCGGACCGACTATCTGTGTCATGCCATGTTTCTTTCCGAACTTGCAGACTGCATCAAGAAGGGCAGCAGAAACCTCCATGTCATCAATGAAATCTATCCATCCGAAACGGACCTGCTTTACTTTCCAGGCTTCATTGGCCTTATGATTGATGATAGCAGCCACGCGGCCTACAATCTTGCCGTCCTTGTATGCAAGATAATATTCAGCTTCGCAGAATTCATATGCTGCATTTCTTTTTCTGTCGAAAGTAGCAAGTTCATCTGCAGGCATTGCCGGCACATAGTATTTATTTCCCTTGTATAGTTTGTTGGCGAATTTCGCAAACTTTCTGAAATCACCTTTTGTTTCTACGCTCTTTATTTGAATTGCCATAATCAAGTTTTTTAGGTATGTTAGGTCTGTACAAGTCACAAAATTACGTTTTTTTTAGTAAATTCGCAAAATGGACCACAACAGGAACATATTGATTCCGCTGATTATGGCTTGTCTATTATCGGCTGCTGCTTTAAAAGCTCAGCCGAAAGCCATATCCAGCCTCTGGTCCTTCTCGGGGATAGGCATAGGTTATGAACATAATCTGAAGGACAATAGTTTCATTCAGTTCAGCATCAAGACTCATCTGGTCAGGCCTTTCGAAGACCTTTCATGGACCCCCGATGCGACGCTGGATTTTTCATGGAACATGATATTCAGACAGTTCAGGACAAGTCACGGAAGCGACATCTTTCTATTCGCCGGTCCCGGAGGAATGATAGGATGGACGGATGACCTGAAGACTCCGTACGGGGCGGTTTTCGGGGTAAAGGGACGATTGGGCGCGGAATGTCATTTCACGAGGCAGGTCAGCATTGCCATGAGCATCGCCCCTGTCATAGGCATGCATCTGTCCGTAAACAGGGAAGGCGACTACAATATGAGAACGTACAGAAACGGACTCATATATGATCTGTTGCCGGAAATAGGAATCAAATACCGTTTCGGACGATGAAGAAGCTTATTTCAATATTAGTTCTGCTTTCCGCGTCATCAATCCTGCACGCGGCAGATACTTCGTCCGGGCAGAAGGCGGAATTCACATTCGGATTCGAAATGAATTATATAGCTGCCTTCCATTGTGGAATCCATCACAATTTCTTTTCCGAAATAGGATATAGAGTTGATTTTAAGGATAATCGATTCAAATATATAAGCAATAATGACTTCTATCTGCATTGCGGATATAATCTAGCCCGAAAGTGGAATATGTCGCTATATCTCGGTCTGTCAGGCATCTATGATGTCAATACCATACTTCCGCTTTCATTACGTGCCACGCACTATTTCAGGGAGGATGAAAGAGGGGACAGATGCTTTGCCTTTATCGATCTTGGAACAGGACTGAGCCTTACACGACATCCGCAGGCTACCGCAAACGGAAAGATAGGCTGCGGATACAGAATCTCGCTGAGCAAGGTCAGCAAGCTTGACTTCCTGCTGGCATACAGGATGGTACTGGCAAGACCGGAAATCGATTTTGACGGGTACGAGGTACCTGTAGGAAGGATAAACAGAAACAATGCATATGTCAGCGCCTTATCAATCGGTATGGCATTGACTTTTTAAAACCAAAATTACATATGGCTATAAGACTTACATTACAGAAAACTGAAAGAATACTTTTCTGCGGCAGTAAATGGTGGGGAGATCCGGACCTGCCTGAAAATATGCAATATCCTACTATGGAAGTCAATGAAGGAGGGGAGAGCTACGAATACCCTCTGACATTCATATGTCAGATCAATTGCGAGGACATAGCGGCCTTCGATCCAGAGGGCAGGCTTCCGCACGAAGGAATGCTTTATTTCTTTGGAGCTGTTGATGAACTCATAGGTTATGATTCTCCTGTCAGGACCGTACTTGGTGAGTGGCCGAAAGGACGCATGGTGGTCAAATATGCCAAGAGCATAAATTTCGAGACATTCCAGAGCAGCATATTGGTTGATGATGACAATCAGTCACTTACCGAGCCTGAACTCGAAATCGTCTTCTCCGAATGCGAAGATAATGCTCCAGGCATGAAGATGCTGGGCCACAGCGCAGAAGCAGATGAAGAAACAAAAGACCTCGTCAACCTTCTGCAGATCGGCGAGGACTCTGTCGCAGGTTTCGAAGCCTGCGGATGGAAACTGCTTAATGTCCTGGCCAAGGAATCAGACCTTAAGTTCGGAAATTGGAAAAAGACCAGGACATACCTTGTTTAATTCTTCCGATATCTTCCTACAGCCTTGCCGAAAGTGATGTCAAGTCCTAAGGCAAGGTTTGTATTCATATGTCCCACAGGGATATAATACTGCGGAACAACATCCATAAGAGGAAGGAACGAATCTACTCCTGCATATATGTTTATGCCTGGAAAATGGAAGTTGACAACAGCTCCGACCGAGCTTCCGAAGTTGGAGGCTGCGCAGCTGCATGAAAGGCTGAAGAAGTTTACAGGAGCCAGATTCGCAGACAGTCTTCCCTCAGTCCATGAATACGCTCCGCCGATACGCTGGGTACCGAGAAGGCCGAATGAAAGCCTCTCATAGAATGGCATCCTGGCCTCGATTGCCGCATGTACAGTTGCTGCAAGAGGAACCGTTTTCTTAAGTCCTTCACCGCTCTTCTCCATATTGAAAAGGCCGGCGAGATCTTCTCCCAATGCTGAAAGTTCATCTCCGACTCCTGACACATCCTCCTTCAGAGAGGTAAGACCGTTGAATTCCCAGGCCTTGGAAGGCATCTTGGCCAATGTCACATTATTCCATGATATATATCCGAGATCATTTACAGCGAGGGATGCGGTAAAATATTGAAGGAAGTCTACCGATGCCCCGAGATCAAAGGCAAGTCCTATGTTTTTCTTGTCTGTAAGAGGAGCGAGAAGATCTTCAGTATCACTCATCATTTCACAATTGAGCCAGTCTATCATACCTGTCTGAGAATCCTCGGCTATCCTGACAGGACCGGATATGAATCCATCACCTGCAGCCTTTACGCTCCATTTCTCTTCACTCATGGCAACATTCATATTGCGTACGGCCGCATCAATACGCGCATAGCCCATGAGAAGCTTGACTCTGGCACCGACATTCAGCCAATCCATATTCATGGAAAAACCGTATGCAAGCTCGAGTCGCGTATCAAGGCGCAGGTTCACATCATTGAAATTCCATGCCTGTGTTCCATTGGAACAGCCTTCCTTGACAAAAGAGAAGAAACTCTTCGGGAGTCCGATACCAGCATCCGCTCTTAGGGAGAGATCAATGGTATGGAAGGATTTTCCTGTTCTGAATCCCAAGGCAAAAATATTTTCATTCACATTGATATTCAATGAATTGCGATTTTTAAATGCATCCATCGCTTCAGCATTGGAAACAGAAGGATGCAAGAAGGTTACAAGCTCGCCTCCCTTAGGATAAAGGAAAGTTGAAAGACCAAGATTGGACTCCACACCAAGCCCCAGATTACCCAGAAGGGGCACTGATACGAATGATCTTTCAGGTGCCAAGGCGGGATTCATCTTGTACTTGAAAGTATAACCGTCAAGAAAATATGCAGTCCTTAGATTCTGCTGGGCATTGATATTGGCTGTAGTCAGAAATAAAGCCAATGCAATAAATATACGTGATATCTTTTTCATCTGCATTTCATATTAACTGTTTACTCGGATTCACCATCCTTGATTATAATACCATCCGGAAGGTTTACAGATATGTTACGGATTTCAAATCCTTGTCCGCTGTTGAGACATACACCGAAATACTCCGGAGAAGTCGAAGTTGTGACAAGATTGAACCTTATGCCGTCGATCCTGAAATTATTCGCACTATTGGTGACAATGAGCTGTACCGGAGTATGGCTCGGACTAGCCTGTGTTCCAGCTGCAATGGCCTTGTCAAGTACCAGTTTTACCTCCTTGATGACATTGCCTTCAACATCAATACATTCTCCGCTCAGGGCGAAATTCAGAGGAATGCTGTTGTAAATATCCGCTTTGATGACAACCTTGCTCAAAGCCGACTCGAAGTATATGCCCAGATCATTTACATCCTGAGAGAATGTGAGATTGAATTCCTTGTCAAAGGAGAGGGGAGCGACAACCGCATATTCTGCGTTTACAGGATATGTTGCGCCTGCATCAAGCGTAATGAACTCAGTTACAGGAGTCACTTTTGCATCATGAATCTTTATTGCAGCAGGAATTGTCTTAACCAGATTAGCTATCTCAGGTATAACTATGTTTGCTGCAGATGCATGTACATCCATCTTACGGCGTGAGATAAAGTATTCTGACTCCGACATAGCTGCAGCACTGACTGGGGAGTCAGATGTTCCTATTTCTACTCTCTCTGTCGAAGCTGCATATACAGCCGAGATTGCAGCAGCTGCATTGAAGCTGAAAGGCGAACGGTTGTCAAGTGAAAGATACATATACGGATTATAGAAATCCGCGCAGATATCAGTGCCTGAGAACATGTCCGGCAATCCCTCCACTGCAATCTCTTCAGACGGGAGTTCTATGTCCATATCAAGGCTTGCCATTGCTGAAATGACCTGAAGCCTGTCAAATCCGATATGCATCACTACCTGAAGCTTGGATGGGATACTTGAATAATCCGAGGTTCTGATATAAAGGTCACCGTCAACAGAAATCTCGTCATTGACAACCAGACGTTTGAGTGAATTGCCATCTTTAATGAACGCTCCCTCCGGAATTGTCAGCTTATTGAAGGAAAGAATCAGGGAGAGTGGCTTTGACGCGCTGATTTCAGTATCCTTTTCGAATACTATGGTATGATTGTCAGGAACACTGTAATCAGTTGAATTACCGTTCTTTGCTATATTGAGATACGATGGGAATACTATTCTGAATCCCTTGCTCACATAAACCTTTCCTGCTGATACTGTAAAGTTACATGACATGACTCCGTCAAGTTCAACCTCCTTGATGTCGTCCAGTTCACCCGGAATCACGTTATCGATGTCTATATCCATCTTGAATGATAAGCCACCGTCTGCAAGATCACTGTACCTGATTATCCTGTCACCGAGTATGCCCGCATCCATGCCTGCGAACTGTGACGGTATCAGGAAATTAATCGTCGCATCTTCCATCCTGATACCTTCAACAGTAAATGAAGGAAGGTCAATGCTTGTTTCAACAGTACCGGTAACGAGCTCAAGAGACAAATCTCCCGAAGCATCTTCCTTGATACGTGATAATTCCTGCGTATCATTGAACAGAATGTCCTTGATTGTGATCTTGTTCAGATCACCTACAGGCATAGAAATGTTTTCCAGAACCTTGATTTCAGTATTGATTTCCTTATTCTGAAGATCGTAATCCGGGTTTTCACATGAGACAGACCCAGCAAGAACCGATATCATCATCAGACCTGCCGGCATTAAACGATAAATCTTCATAGGTATTTATTTTATACCCGGCAAAGGTACGTGAAATTAACAGTTTTCCAACATGATTTTATACATTTAGTTGGCCTTGAGAGGATTCAGACCTTGCGAGTCAAACTTGTCATGAAGTTTTCCTTCAGACGTGAAGACATATACATCACCGGTATTCCTGTAATCTGAACATCCGACATATATATAGCCATCAGATGCAGCTGAAATCGAATATGCATCGGGAAGGGTAGTGCCGTCGGTCACAAATGCTCCGAGAGGTCTGTTGGTCTTCATATCATGCCTGTAAACTGTTCCAGGGAGCGGATTCCAGTTTTCATCGTAACCGCCACAAAGTATATAGAGGATATCATCCTCACCTTTGGCTATAGCGCTTACCGCAGCATAGTCGATATCCGCTACTTTACCGTCATCAGCAGTGATTACCTGAAGCTTGGCCGGAATATCGGCATAATTTCCGTAACTTGATACATACACATATGCACCGTCAGACGAGGCTTCTACCTTGACAGGATTGACGTTCACTTCGATGGTCGATATTTCTGTGAATGTCGATGCCGAGACAACGGATACTGTGTTGTTGTATGAGGGATAGGCCATACCGCCTGAGTTCGCGACATAAAGCCTGTCTCCGGCTGCAGCCAGTCCTTCGGGATTAGGTCCTGTCTGGCAAAGCTTTACCGAACCGTCGTCGGTTATCTCTCCCAGATAACCTTCATAGTATGTCACATATACTTTGCTGCCTGATGTCGCAAAATATTTTGGAGAGAGTCTTGCGCCGTTCACATCGGCATTTATCTGATGTCGGATCTTAAGTTCCTTGTCTGTCACGAAGATAGTCTGCGAGCCGTTGACAGCGATATAGATATTCTCACCATGACGAATGATATCCTGTCCCAGGTCTCCGAGAGCCTGACCGTTAGCGGTCTTGAAGGCATAAGCAGCATAACTCTTCTCCGTCGGATTATAAATACCAATGTTTGAGTCATTGTTACCCCAGTTACCGTTATTGAGGATGTATGTTCCGGAAGTGACTGTAATTACGTCACTTTCTGATAAGCTGTCGCAGGAATATAACGCAGAAGCAAGTCCTAAAATCAAAATAAGTCTGTTGATTTTCATAATGTCAGTATTTATATTTCAATGTAAGTCTATATGAACGTCCAGGCATAGGATAATAGCGGATGACCTCATAGTTTATGCCGGAAAGATTAAGAGCTTCCAGACTTAGGTGTATCCTGCATTTCTGCAACTTTCCAAGTACAAGCTCACGGTTCAACGCTATACTCTGATCGACATAACTTGCAATCTCATTTGCCGGGATATTCTGGCTCTGTGCATACCTTTTACCGCTGTATACCATACGGTATGAAAGATTCAGCCATTTTGTTTCAAGTATGAGGTTTCCGCTTCCGCAATGGCGTGGCGTATATGGAAGTTGATGACGGTAACTCTTCGAGTCCGGATCAGTTAGATCCAGGGCGTATTGCAGGGAATAATTTGCAGATGCATGGATATTCATCCAACCGCATACCTTCCACATTGCGGATGTCGTGATATCTGTGCCATACATAGCTGCTTCTCCCACATTGCGCATCTTCCAGATGAACATTGTAGGAACTGCTACTATCTTGTCTTTGATGGAATTATAATATGCGTCTGCTGTAATGTCAGCCGCCCCCCAGTCGTATGTCCCGGAGAATGTCAGTCCCAGATTGAACTGCCTGGCGATTTCCGGTCTGAGATTTACATTGCCTACTCTGGCATAATACAAGTCATTGAAGGTCGGGACTCTGAAACCATCTTTATAGCTGCCACGCAGATGCAGATTCTGATGGAAGTTCCATGATATTCCTATCATAGGGGAGAGTCTGAAACGGTCGGATGGAGCATTACCAAAGGCCAGTTCTTCTGTCATATATGAACTTGCAAGACCTGCTGACAATCTGATACCGTCAGCCTCATATTTTGCTGAAAGAGCACTGATATTGCTTAGACGGAAAGGGGAGGGGAATTCAGGAATGTTTGAGGTCAATGTGTTGCAGAAGAGGTCTTCAGCAATGACAAGCTGCCATCTTTCGCTTGGTTCATATAGAGTCCTGACTGCAAACGAGCATTCATTCTGGGTATATCTGCTATCCTGTGGGACAGGATACGCAGGATCAGTATCCAGATGCCTGTTGAAACTGCTGGTGAATCCCGCATCGGCATGGACTTTCCACTGTCCACCCAGGTTACAGTCGTACATTATATTGGAAATGAGAGACTTGTCCCAAAGACGCTCGTATGCGTTCTGCGTATATAGAATGACGGAACCGGGCAGTCCGCGTTCAGAACAATTATAATTGACCTTGGTTCTAAGCCGTCCTTTGTCATTCCAGTCAGCATGGAAATCAGCCTCTGCCCCATATGATGCGACATCACTGTTTCTTCTTTCTTCAAGCGATATGAACTGACCGTTATGCAGTTGGAAAGGATAGCTTCCCTTCGACATGGTTCCGTTCAAAGCTGCCTTGAGGGCATAGCGGGGACCGATCCTATGCTTGATTGCAATATACGGAAGATATGTTCCGAACGACCCGAAGGTCATACGGGCATTTACTTCGGTCGGGCCGTTGATGCCGGATAGGTCATTGCTTTCTATACGCAACGTTCCGGCAGAGGTAAGATGTCTAGCGCTGCAGAAGATATCATCCTCCGTCCCTATGGACATGGATACGTACGCGATGTCGTCAAGGTCAAAGCGTGAAATGTCCACCTGGCCGTTCTGTGCATCTGAAATGGCGATGCCATCATAAACGACCGCAGTATGCGAGGCGCCCATATTTCTGACCGAGACAGTCTTGAGTCCGCCGACTCCTCCGTAGTCCTTGATGCTGACTCCCGAAAACTGGTTCACGACTTCATGAAGGCCGATGGTTCCGAGCCTCTGGATCTTAGTTTTCGTGATAGTCCTGACAGGGGACAGTGAAAGCGCGGCAGCATTCCTTTGGGCGGATACTGTCGCAACGTCAAGAGTGTCGCCCGAAGGAACGACACAGCAAAGCGATACCAATAATTTCAGAAACATCTTGCAAACTCATAGAGCGCCTGACCCCGGGCACCATCAGTTCATCCTATCATGGCAGGTCTTCTGACTTATCCGTTCCTGAGCCTTCCCGTCAAAGAGACAGTGGCATGGATTTCAGGAAGCTTGTGCGGAATTACAGCTGCGGGCACAGTCCCGGTCTTTCACCGGATTCCCTTTTCAATTGCATAACCAGGCAGGGCAATGCAATCACCATGATCAGTGCAAAGATATGAAAATCTATTGATTTTGCATAGTTGATTTTACTTTTCGTGTCCTGGACCGGCTGGAAACCATCCTTTCCTGACACGTTCTCTCTGCTCCTTCAATTCAAGAATGCTCCAGAATGATGAAAAAGCAGTGACTCCGAGAATGGTGGAGAGGATAAGGTTGCTGACCAACAGCGAAATAGACCCGAATATGATTCCTGCCAGCAGGAACATCCACCAGCACTTTGTACCAAGATAATATTCAGCTTTGATTACTATAGGGTGAAATACTCCTATTATTAGAAAGGTTGCAAGTCCAACTATTATTCCTGTAAAATTCATTACCTGTAAATTTTGACGTGCTAAAATAACGACAAATCCCTGAATTTTCCTATTTTTATCAGCTTAATCGAAAATTTTGAAACTGATCCTCATTCATCCATTGTACTCTACACTTTCTCAGACCCGAGTTATACAATTTATATTATGTTAATCAAAGGTATGAGAAAATCCCCTCTCTGAATAAATTTAGATCATAATACACTGAAATAGCTCCGGAATCTATTTGAAGAGTGTGAATTTTTAAGTATTTTTGGGCGATTTTTCGTTTAAAAATTAATAATAGAACTTATGATTCTACAACTCTTCACTTTGATCGGAGCCCTCGGAATGTTCCTCTATGGAATGAACTTCATGAGTGCAGGTCTCCAGAAGGCTTCCGGTGACAAACTCAGAGGTATTCTGACCTCTATGACATCAAATCCTCTTAAAAGAGTTCTTACCGGTCTCGGAATAACAGCTCTCGTTCAGTCATCAAGTGCCACTACCGTATTGGTAGTCAGCTTCGTAAATGCAGGACTCCTTACCTTGGTTCAGGCAGTCGGCATCATCATGGGAGCTAATATCGGAACCACCCTTACAGCGTGGGTGACAGCTGTCGGTTTCTCGGTTGACATTTCGGCGTTTTCAGTTCCGTTGATGATCTTTGGATTCGTTCTTACAAGCTCTAAGAAGCAGCAGTATAAGAATGTAGGTGAATTCATCGTCGGATTTGCGCTCATGTTCCTCGGTCTTTCATTCATGAAGAGCTCCGCAGGTACATTGTTGAGCAACAAGGATGCTATGGTGGCATTCTTCTCTCACTTCACTGAATTCGGATTCTGGTCAGACATCATCTTCCTGCTCGCCGGAACAATCCTTACCATCGTTCTTCAGGCATCCAGCGCCACTATGGCCATCACCATGCTCCTGACTACATCCGGTCTGATCGACTTCGAGCTTGCGTGCGCAATGGTGCTTGGCGAGAACATCGGTACTACCATCACCGCCAACATGGCTGCTTCAGTAGGTAATACCGCAGCAAAGCGTGCAGCTCTCGCGCATACATTATTCAATGTATTCGGAGTTGCATGGATGCTCATAATCTTCAGACCTTTCCTCAAGCTCGTAGGTATAGTCATGGTTGCAATCGGTTTCGACAACCCTCTTACCGTTGACCTTACAGCTACTGAGGCAGGCCCTACCCTCCTCTATGGAATCTCAATGCTCCACACATTGTTCAATATCACCAACACATTGATTCTCATCTGGTTTGCAAATACAATTGTAAAGATTGTAACAAATCTTATCAAGACTCCAGTCAATCCGGAAGAGGATTCATTCAGACTCAAGTACATCGATGGAGGTATCATCGCTGCACCAGAGATCGCAACAGAACTTGCAACAAAGGAACTTGTTCATTTTGCAAAGATTTCAAAGAACGGTCTCGGCTATGTACGATCTGCCATCAATGAGGCTGACCCTGACAAGTTTGAGGAATTCAGAGGCAAGCTCGTAAAATACGAGGAGATATCAGACAGAATCGAATATGAAATTGCAACATTCCTCAATTCTGTTTCAGCAAATGAGCTCAGCGAAGATACATCTTCACTGATCAAGGCGATGTACAAGATCATCGGCGAACTTGAATCTCTTGGAGACTCCGGAGAAGCTATAAGCAGAATCATCTCACGCAAGAACATCCATAAGAGAAACTTCAGCGAGGAGACAATCAAGAAGCTCAACGCTATGGTTGACCTTGTCGATCAGGCATACAACGCAATGATCTACAATCTCGAGGCTATAGCGGATGACAAGCTTGACAATATCAGCAATGCATACAACGCAGAGGAACAGATCAATGTGCTGAGAAACAACCTCCGCGACGCAGAGATCGAGAATATTGAGCTCAACAGCGAGAACTACACCACAAGCGTGTACTTCATCGATATCATCAACGAGCTCGAGAAGATGGGAGACTTCCTTATCAATATTTCTCAGGACTTGCTTAAGTACAAACTCAAAGTCACTAAGTTATAATGGCGAGAAGAAAACAGGATATTATCCTGGAAAATGTTACTATAGAGGCTGTTGCAGCCGAAGGAAAAGCACTTGCACGAATAGACGGAACCGTTCTGTTCGTGCAGTTTGCTGTACCAGGTGACGTAGTTGACGTCAAGGTCACCAAAAAGAAAAAGAATTATATGGAGGGATTCATCCTCCGCATGGTAAAACCGTCCGAGCAAAGACTCGAACCATTCTGCAAGCACTTCGGCATATGCGGCGGATGCAAATGGCAGCCGCTTCCATATGAAATGCAGCTTCAGGCGAAGCAGCAGCAGGTTTATGACCAGCTCGTACGCATAGGACATCTCGATGTACCTGAAATCTCCCCTATCGTACCGTCAGACGAGACACAGTATTACCGTAACAAGCTGGAATTCACATTTTCACAGCGTCGCTGGATATTCGAGAGCGAGGATGCGGAGGCACTGTCGGAACAGGAGAAATACGGTCTTGGATTCCACGTCGGACGCTTCTTCGATAAGGTTCTGGACATAGATCATTGCTACCTCCAGCCATCCCCATCCAACGAGATCAGACTCTTCATCAGGAAATATGCGCTGGAGCACGGCCTTACCTTCTTCAACATCCGCGAGCATGTAGGTTTCCTCCGCAACATGTTCATAAGGACGACAGAAGCAGGCAATGTGATGCTTATAATCTGCTTCTACCACGAAGATGCTGAGGCTAGAACAGCTCTTCTGGATGCAGTTGCATCAGAGTTCCCACAGATCACATCACTCTATTATGTGATAAACGGAAAGGCAAATGATTCTATTTCCGACCAGGAATGCGTGCTCTACAAAGGCGAAGATGCCATCTACGAATACATGGAAGGTCTCAAGTTCAAGATCGGTCCAAAGTCATTCTACCAGACAAATACCAAGCAGGCATACAAGCTTTACAGTGTAGCAAGGGAATACGCTGCCCTGACCGGTTCTGAGGTCGTATACGACCTCTATACAGGTACAGGAACCATCGCTCAGTTCGTATCGCGTCAGGCATCCAAAGTCATTGGTATTGAATACGTTCCTGAGGCAATAGAGGATGCGGAGATCAATGCTGCAAACAACAATATCACTAACTGCGACTTCTACGCAGGAGATATGAAGGACATACTTACTGACTCTTTCGTCGAGGAGCACGGAAGGCCGGATGTGATCATACTTGACCCTCCGAGAGCCGGCATACATCCGGATGTTGCTCAGGTGATTCTCAATGCAGCTCCAGACAGGATGGTATATGTAAGCTGCAACCCGGCATCACAGGCACGCGACCTTGAGATTCTCTGCAGGGACTATGTGATTACAGCCGTGCGTCCGGTTGACATGTTCCCGCACACACATCACGTGGAGAATGTAGTCGCTTTGAAGAGAAAATAACAGGCGAAGAAATATTTTATCAAGGAAGACTCTACAGCTTTTCGCAGTAGAGTCTTCCTTGTTCTACACTTATAACTTTCAAAGTCTCCCCTTTCATAGCATAACCGCCGAATTTAAGCGAGGCCTCGATGATTTTTCCATCTGTAGTCTTCACTTTACCTGACGGACGCATATCAGTAAATACGACAACTGGCTCACCTACAAGATGTTTCATGCCCGATTGAACACCGGTGAATCCATCTTCTGCCTTAAGTTCCTGCCTTAATGCGATATGATCGAATGTACGGGTCGCATATAATTTCTTGACAAGCCATACTGAACCGAAAACAGCCACTGTTGCTGAAAGCATGACTATTCCCAAAGGCATAAGAAGAGGCTGTAGATTCATTGTGCCATCCCAATTGAAAAGCTCTATATTGTCAACCATAGAGAAAGCAAGAGATACAACAATAGCCAGAATACCTGAAATTCCGCATATTCCGAAGCCAGGTATGACGAAAATCTCCATTGCAATCAAAATAAGGCCGACAACAAAAAGAAGGATCTCCCATGATGAAACAAGATGGCCAAGATAGCCTGGAGCGAAATACAGCAGCGCACCGACTATGGCAGTAATCAACGGAAGTCCTATGCCTGGCGTCCTGATTTCAACGAAGATACCACCAATGATCATCATCATGAAGATAGACTGAAGCAATGGATTGAGAAGAAATTGGATGATACGGTCAAGTAAAGTCATATCATCCTCCATATTCTTGATTACAAACTCTTTATCTCCACTCATCTTCTTGGCTACTTCATACTCGGATTCGCATATTCCTTCACAGTATCCGGCATCAATTGCCTCTGTCGGCGTCATACTGAGCACGTTTGCAGTATCTGTCATGGACTCGGCAATGTGGGGATCTCTCCCATTTGCCTGAGCGGTGGAACGCATCATTCCACGCATGAACGACTGATATTTATCTGGCATTACCTTTCCTGTCTGATCGACGACTGTGGCAGCTCCTATCGTACTTCCCGTCTTCATATATATGGAATCACAGGCAATGCTTATCAGAGCGCCGGCAGAAGCGGCCTGAAGATTTACGAATGCTGCAACAGGTCTGTCATACCTCAGAAGTGCAGCTCTGATGCTGTCAGCAGCATTTACCGCGCCTCCATAAGTGTTGATATCCAATATCACATAGTCAGCGTCAGCCTCTGCCGCCTTCTCAAGTCCAAGAGTGACCAGACGCTGTGCGGAAGGGTCGATATCCTGATTCAGACGTATCCTATAAAACACTGTCAATGAGTCTGTTGCAAATGCAGCGACATATATGCACAAGAGTGCCGAAATTGCTATGATCTTCTTCATATATTGAGGTGGGTAACATGTAGAAAACAAATATACTTAATTTCAGATATTTTTGCTAACTTTGCTTGAATGAATACTTGTTTAATAACTTATTAAGATAAAATGATCCTACAGATTATAATATTAATATCAGGTCTGCTCCTTATACTTTTCGGAGCCAACTGGCTTGTTGACGGCTCATCAAGCGTCGCAAAAAGATTCGGAATCAGCGAATTCGTCATAGGATTGACAATTGTAGGCATAGGCACATCAACTCCTGAAATGGTCGTCAGCTTCCTCTCTTCATTACAGGGAAAAGCAGACATGGCGATAGGCAACATAGTGGGTTCAAACATATTCAATACCCTCATGATTCTCGGAGTTACCGCTCTTATAGCCCCTATGACCATCACAAAGAGTAACTTAAAGAAAGACATACCAATTAACATTTTTGTTACTCTTCTTCTGATCCTTCTTGGCATGAATTTTACCATCTTTGGAATGGGTAAGGACCAGCTATGCAGGATAGATGGAGCAATACTCCTGGGAATATTCGTCTGGTACCTTTGGTCATCATTCAAGTCAGACTCGGCGGATGACGAAGAAAGCAACATAAAGGAGTACTCAACCCTTATGTCAGCTGTTCTGATCGCAGCAGGCCTTGCCTCTCTGATTTTCGGTGGAAGACTCTTTGTAAACTCCGCCACTGAGCTTGCAAAAATGTTCGGTGTGTCAGACAAATTCATCGCCATTACAGTGATGGCAGCCGGAACTTCGATGCCGGAACTTGCCACATGCGTAGTTGCAGCCCTCAAGGGCAGAGGCCAGCTTGCACTCGGTAACATACTTGGTTCCAATATTTCCAACATACTTCTTATTCTCGGAGGTTCAGCACTTATCAACCCTCTGTCTTTCAATGGAATGACATATGTTGACCTCGGAACTGTCCTTGTATCAGCCCTTTTCATACTTGGCAGCGCCTACCTCTTTAAAAAGAAATCGCTTGACAGATTTGAAGGTGCCATCCTCCTTATTATGGAAGCAGGATACATGTGGTACCTTATTGCACATATCTGATCATACTAGCAACCCACTATAAACTAAAACCTATACTCATCATGAATTTCAAACCTACCAAGTACAATCTTATGTGCTGTGCTACAGGCAGAAGATTCGAAGATGCAGGCTGGACGCTTGCTGACGCAGAATGTTCTTGTCCAAGCCTCGTAAGAGCTGAATATGAAAACAAGCAGTATAACCCTCGTACCGATCTAGAGGGATTCTACAGATATGCAGACTGGCTTCCTGTCAGAAGGACGCTGAAAGGTTCATGTGCTCCGGTTACATATAAGAGTGAAGCGCTTGCCGGCGAGCTTGGATTGGAAAACCTATACATCACATTCTCAGGATATTACCCTAAGATAGGAGCAAGTATGATGACATGTTCATTCAAGGAAACAGAGGCATATTCCGTATGCGGAAGACTTCCGGAGAACAATGACAGGATCCTTGTGGTAGCCTCAGCAGGAAACACTGCCAGAGCTTTTGCCAAGGTATGCTCGGACAACAACATTCCGTTGCTGCTTTCCATACCGGAGGATAATATCAGCGCACTGTGGTTCGATAAGCCGCTTAATGACTGCGTGAAGATCATTGCTTCCCCTAAGGGTTCAGATTATTACGATGCAATAGCCTTGTCGGACATCGCATGCAAATGCGACATGTTCATGGCGGAAGGAGGAGCGAAGAATGTAGCACGCCGCGACGGTATGGCCACTACTCTTCTTTCTGCAGTCGAGGCCATAGGACGCATTCCGGACGCATATTTTCAGGCAATCGGAAGCGGAACGGGCACTATAGCCGTATGGGAGAACAACCTGAGGCTTATAGAGGACGGAAGGTACGGCAGCCACAAGATGAGGCTATACCCGTCGCAGAATGCTCCGTTTACGATCATGTATGATTCATGGAAAATCCATTCCAGAGAACTGGTGCATATGACACCGGAGGAAGCTAGACAAGCAGCATCCGTAATTGACGCAAAGGTACTCTCGAACCGAAAGCCGCCTTACTCTCTGGCTGGCGGACTCTTTGATGCAATGGAAGATTCAGGTGGCGACATATATAAAGTTGATAATGAGCAGCTTCGACTTTGGAAAGATAAGTTCCTTAAATTAGAAGGAATAGACATCCACAATGCTGCTGCCGTAGCGGTGGCCTCACTGGTACAGGCAGTTGAAGAAGGAACAGTAAAGAAAGATGAAGTGGTCATGCTGAACATCACCGGAGGAGGCGAAGAACTTGCAAAGTCAGAAATCAGTGTAGTTTACGCAAAACCACATCTTGTGATAGACCCTTCACTTCCAGAAGAGACAATAATAAATCAAATCAAGGAATTGTTTATTTAACGAATAATGAATATTTTAAGTTTATTGCCTACAGAACCGACAGACACACTTAATCAAGTTCAAGCTGAAATTGCAGCTGTTGCCCAGAAACTCTCCACCACTCCGGCTGACGAACTTCTGGTAGAGCTTATAAATAAGGCTGTATCATTCGGTCTCAAAGTCCTTGCCGCCTTGCTGATATATACAATCGGCATATGGCTGATCAGAAAGTTCAGAAGCATGCTTGGAAAGGTATTCCAGCGCAAGGAAACTGATGCCACCATCGCATCATTTGTACAGAGTATCGCAGGCATAGCCATGACAATAGTTCTGGTTATCATAACTATTGGAGTATTAGGCATTGACACAACATCATTTGCAGCATTGCTAGCAGGTGGTGGTATGGCAATAGGTATGGCCTTGAACGGCACGGTACAGAACTTTGCAGGCGGCATTATGATTCTTATCTTCAAGCCGTTCAAAGCTGGAGATTATATAGAATCCCAAGGATATTCAGGCACAGTTTCAGAAGTGACCATAACAAGCACAAAGCTGGTAACGACAGACAACAGGGTCATCATCATTCCTAACGGATTGATGTCAAACGGCATTATAAATAACTTCTCAAATCAGACCAGGCGTAGAGTTGACCTCACTGTAGATGTAGAATACGGTTCTTCATCCGAGACTGTCAAAGCAGTGCTCATGAAGTTAATAGAGGAGGAAACACGAGTGATAAATGAGCCGGCTGCACCTTTCATAGCTCTCAGCGCACTTAAAGACAGCAGCGTTCAGTTTACAATAAGAATCTGGGTGAATGCAAATGATTATTGGGGAGTCTATTTTGACATGACAGAGAAGATATACAATGAACTTCCTAAGCATGGCATTCAGTTCCCATTCCCACAGCTGGATGTGAACATCAAGCAGAATTAATCTTCTTGCTCAAAATAGAAATCCGGTGACGCCATATGGCATCACCGGATTTCTATTTTAATATCAATACTAAAGGAGTATGCCTCCTGTGGTCCTTTCCTTTGCAAGCAGTTCCTTTGTCACAACAGGATTTGCGTAAATCTCAAGGAAGATACGTCTGAGATCCTCTCTATTGATTTCAGGCTCGACAGTATCGAGCTGCCTGCACATATAATCAACAAAAACCTCCACATCACTCTTATCATACTTGTCGCTATACTTGTATGAGTGATTAAGGATATCATAAGCGATATAATTGTTCTTCCAAAGCTTATATCCTTCGATTACCCTCAGGTCAACCGCATGTCTGATAAGCTGATAACGGTCATTCTTATCACAGCTTGCAGCAATCGCAATCTCCTCCGACGTCAACGGCTTGCCGATATTCAGATGAATACTGCCTTTCTTCTGCATGATTCCAACCATGATGCTGTTAAGATCCTCGCCATCCTCCTTGACATACTTGCGTTTGCGGGAAATGACAAGCTCGCGGGCTTTCAGTATATCACATGGCTCATATTCATATGAAATGCTCATAGGAATGATATTGAGTTCCTCGAAATTCTGCTGGAAATCACCTTGTCCGCTCATATCCAGCATCTTGAGGAGTCCCTGTTCTGTCACATCATAGCCATTCTTTGTTCTTCCCTGTCTCTGTGCAAGCCAGATGGAACTTCTCTGCTCAGTGATATTGAGACGTATATAACGCGATAAAAGCTGCGATGAAAGATAAAGTTCACGAGCAGTCACGCCACGGATTACCTTGATCATCCTGTTGGACCTGATAAGCCACTCAATAGTCTTGCTGGTGATAAGATTGTCTCCTACAGCAATTTCAGTCATCGGAATGCCATTGGTATAGAGAACAAGCTGAGTGATGGCAGGATCGAGAATAATATCACGATGGTTCGACAAAGCGAGAAATCTCTTATCAGGATCTATGTTAGATATTCCGTCGTATGAAAAGTTCTTGGCTGTATGTTCTATCGCCCAACGGACGAATTTCTGCATGACCAGTACCTGGAACTCATCAATGGTTTTTATGCTTTTTAGAAGATTCTTAAGGAAGTCTGGGGACTCATCGGGGAAGAAATGTTGCGAAGCAATGGCAACCGGGGGATAATCCGCCAACTTGCTCAAGGCTTCTGCAGCCTCAGCATCAGTATAAGGACTTATGCTTGAGAATTCTGATAAATCAACCATATTTATGGTATTTTAAAGTGTATACTATGTGCAAATATACATAAACATATGCAAATTAGCAAGTAGCGTACCGATTGATTCTATTCTGCATCTGCGCGGAAAAGCACAGAGCTGTCTCCATAGCTTAGGAAACGGAAGTCGTTTGCGAGAGCATAATCATATATACGATGCCAGTCACCGCCAACGAAGGCTGAGATAAGGAGCAGCAAAGTACTTTGAGGCTGATGAAAATTAGTCACAAGCACATCAACTATACGGAATCTGTATCCAGGCACAATTATGATCCTGGTGCCAACCTTTAGTTCTCCCAATCCGTTATCCTTCAGATATTTGACTATTGCTTCAAGAGATTCCTCCAATGAGTATCCGTATTCTCTCTCATATGGCTCCCACTGGTTGACATCTGAAGGACAGCCGCCCTCAATACACTTGACGCCCACGTAGTATAGTGATTCAAGTGTCCTTACCGACGTTGTGCCGACAGCTATGACCTTGCGTCCTCGATCGAGAAGTTTTTCCAGAAGTGACAATGTAACGACAAAAGGCTCCCTATGCATGGTATGTTCTGATACCAAAGAGCTCTTGACTGGAAGGAAGGTACCGGCCCCAACATGAAGACACACAGTTTCAGTATCTATGCCGTTCTCACGCACAGCAGCCAAAACCGACTCAGTGAAATGCAAACCGGCAGTGGGAGCGGCGACAGATCCTCTGAATCTTGCGTACAATGTCTGGTATCTCTCCAGGTCAATCGCTTCAGTATCTCTATTGAGATATGGAGGAATAGGAACGGAGCCGGCCATTTCAAGAACCTTTGAGAAAGGATAGCCCTCATTCCATGAAAACTCTACCAATGATGTCTCGCCCTGCCTCTCTACCAATCTGGCCTTCAATTGCAATCTGCAGAGGCTTTCCTCACAGTCAGGGTTGTAAAGATCAAGAAGATCGTCTTTCCATCTCTTGACATTACCTACGATACACTTCCATGTACATTTATCGCATACTGCGAACATAGTTGCATATTCCGCAGGATCAACAGGCTCCAGACAGAAGATCTCGATATGCGCACCTGTCGGTCGCTGAAAATGAAGCCTGGCAGGCACAACCTTGGTATCATTGAATACCATTAATGCACCTGAGGGGAGTATTGACGGAATTTCGTGAAATTTATATTCACTTACATTTCCATCACAATATTTTAGAAGCTTGGACGCGTCCCTCTCAGAAAGAGGATATTTAGCAATTCTTTCGTCTGGGAGGTTATAATTGTAATCCTCGATTCTAATCTGATCCATCATGTTATCTTTATATTATTTATGCAAAAATAATCAATTCTTCATAATTTCTGACATCTCACTATTTACAATTGTAATTTACAAATATTAATCATGTCTAGTATCTACCTTATTCATATTTGTAAATTATCTTAAGGGGTTTCATAGTATCGGTCAAAAATTTGTAATCATTTGAAATTGTAAAATAAGAAAATCTTATCACAGAAATCAGGTATTCTTTATTCATTATATATCAGACATTTAGCCCCCATATATTTAAAGTAATTATTTAACATTATCCTGTAAAGTAAAGATTTTACCCTGAATTATACCTGAAATCTACAATTTTTCACCATATTTTACGTGCTGACATCATTAATAATCAGATATTTATATAATTTTAATTATAGCTATACTAAAGCATTAGAAACTCCTTGTACTCCCCTACTATTTACAAGATTTACCACGTATTCTATTTTTATAATTCATTTTTATTTACTACATTTGTAAAAATAATGTAAACATCCATGAACACACGTCTCCAACAGTTTCTTGCCGCAGAAAACATAACTCAAGCACAACTTGCAGACTCCCTCAATGTCGCCAGGGCTGGAGTCTCACATATAATCGCAGGAAGAAACAAGCCAAGTTATGATTTTCTCACTGCCCTTCTCAACAGATTTCCCAGACTGAATATCGAATGGTTGATGTTCGGCAAAGGCAAGATGTACAAGGACCTTCCTGAGACAATCAAAACAGCAGACAACAGGCAGGATTCCGATCTGCTCTTCAATGATGATTATGATCTCTTTGAAGATCCTGTCTCACCTGCTTCAGAAGCCAATTCTGGCCCTGCCGTTGATAAGGAGAACTTAAATAAGAAAATCCTGAGTGATATCAATAATACAAATACCACCATACAAAACACTGTACATCAGAGAAATGTAAAGAAAATACTCATACTTTTTGATGACGGAACTTTCCAAGAGATGTAATATTTTAAGGTACTTTTACTATATTTGTATAATAATAGTTTTGTACCATGTATAAGCATCTCCTAAAGCCCATACTGTTCCGGTTCAATCCTGAAACAGCCCATAATCTGACATTCTCAGCACTGTCGATTTTACGTCACATTCCTTTTGCACAGTCTATCATCCGTTCTATTTATAAGAAAGAGTCGCCATCTCTGCAGAAGGAAGTATTCGGTATCAAATTCCCTAATCCTGTAGGCCTTGCCGGTGGTCTTGACAAAAACGGAGAGTTTTACAATGACATGGCCAACTTCGGCTTTGGATTCGTTGAGATCGGATCTCTTACACCCAAGCCTCAGGATGGAAATCAAAAGCCCAGATGCTTCAGAGTTCCTCAGGATAGGGCTCTCATTAACCGTTTTGGTATCAACAATAAAGGAGTCAGAAATGCTGTAGAACACCTCAAAAAGGAACGTCCGAACGTAATTGTTGCAGCAAATATATCAAAGAACACCAGCAGCATAAATGAGGATGCTGCCAAGGATTATGAATCGGCTTTCGCCCTCCTGTATGATTTCGTTGACATGTTCGTAGTCAATGTATCATGCCCTAATGTCGTGGGACTCACATCATTACAGGACATTTCATTCCTTTCTGACATAGTTGACAGACTCCTTGACCTCAGAATGTACTACGACCAGTACCGACCTATTCTTCTGAAGGTATCTCCCGACCTTTCCAAGGAACAGCTCAACGACATCATAGACTACTGCCTGCGCTCCGGAATTGACGGTATTGTGGCCGGAAATACAACCAGAAGTCGAGACGGACTCACAATCTCGCAGGACAAGATAGATAAAATCGGCAATGGAGGCATGTCTGGAGCCCCTGTACACAAGAAGAACCTTGAATTAGTAAGATATATACATACAAGAACCGAAGGCAAGCTGCCTATCATCGGAGTCGGCGGTATCATGTCTGAGCAGGATGCCAAGGCAATGATTGATGCAGGAGCATCATTGGTGGAAATATATTCAGGATTCGTATATGAGGGACCAGCTTTGGTAAAGAGAATCATCAAATACCTTGAAAATAACACGAAATGACGCAGGCCTCAATATGTACCATAGGAGATGAAATACTGATCGGCCAGATAATAGATACCAATTCATCTCATATATCCCAAGCCCTTAACACATTGGGAATCAAAGTGACACGCATGGTGTCAATAGGAGATGACCATAATGGTATAATAGATTCTCTCAAGGAAGAACTAAGTCGGAACGAGATAGTCATAGTTACGGGTGGACTTGGGCCGACAAAGGACGATATTACCAAAAAGGCATTGTCGGAACTCTCCGGATCCAAAGGCGTAAAAACCGACGAAAGACAGCTGGAAATCATACATAAGATATTAAGTTCCAGGGGCTTGGATGTGCTTGACATCAATCGTGCACAGGCTGATGTCCCTGATACATGTGACGTGATTCCCAACAAGCTGGGAACAGCGCCCATAATGGTCTTCAGATTCAACGAGGATACCTTTGGCCATAAGGCTACTCTGTACTCCCTCCCAGGAGTTCCATTCGAAGCATTAGGAGCATTGGAAGACGTCATTTCCGATATCAAATCAAACTCCTCTGTATCAGATATTTACCATAGGACAGTCATGACCTGTGGAGTGGCTGAATCCGCACTGTCGAAAATGCTGGATGAATGGGAGGACTCTCTGCCGGAGGACATTCATCTTGCATACCTACCAAATCCCCTTACAGGCGTACGTCTGAGGCTCTCCATATATGGTGGCCGGAAAGAGGAGGAAGAAGCCAGAATTGAAGCGGAAATGGCCAAATTAAGGGCAATTCTTGGCGACGTGATATGGTCTGAGCAGGATGACCGCTTTGAAGCTTGCATAGGCCGCATGCTCAAATCGGCAGGAAAGACAGTAAGTGCAGCTGAATCATGCACCGGAGGGCTTATTTCCGAACTTATGACCTCGATTCCTGGAGCATCCGCATATTATCTCGGATCTGTAACGTCATATGCAAACAGCGTGAAGACCGGAATCCTCGGTGTACCGGAAGAAATCATCGCTGAACACGGCGCAGTAAGCAGCGATTGCGTAGCAGCAATGGCAGAAGGAGTCAGAAGAATCACAGGCAGCGACTATTCCGTCGCGACCTCAGGAATAGCCGGTCCGGACGGCGGCAGCGACACCAAGCCGGTTGGTCTCGTATGGATAGGAATCAGCTCTGAAAAGGGTACAGAAACCTTCAGCCATGTCTTCAAAAACGACAGAAAACGCAATATCGAGCGTTTTGCAGCCTCAGCATTGAATCACTTACGTAAAAAGATAGAAAAGGAGCTAATTCACTAATAATCAATAGATGAAACATTTTTGTTTAAGCATATAACATTTTTGTTACATTAAATTTGTAAACGATAAGAAAGCTTTATATCAAATCCTAACTTATTAAATAACAACACTTTACATACAAAAGGAGTAAAATGAGCCAAATTCAGGAAAAATACGAGAAAAAGCAAAGACGATTGAGGCTGAACGGTATGTTTTACGCAGCCTTATCTTCTGCTTCTTTTGGCTTTTCACCTCTTTTCAGCATTGCTCTTCTGTCCCTTGGACTATCGAATTTCGATGTACTTTCATACCGTTGGCTAGTAGCCGGAATAGTACTGATGGTATATGCCTTCTGCAAGAAAAAGACTCTTCGGCTACATTCTTTCAACGAGGTCTGGAAGATAGTTCTTCTGAGTTCCTTGAGAGCCATAACTTCTGTGACCCTACTTATAGGATACGCTAACATTGCGAGCGGAGTAGCATCAACGATCAACTTCATGTATCCCGTAATAGTAGCGGCATGCATGATGCTATTCTTCAATGAGGATAAGTCCCCTATCAATATAGGCGCTATATTCATGTCCATATTGGGTGTCTATCTTCTTTCCTCTGGAGAGGGCCTGAAAATTGAGGGTGGAAATACCGAACTCGGACTCGCGTGCTCGCTTATATCTGCTCTTTCTTTTGCAGCATACTACATTCTGATGAAAAGATTAAAGGCAGACAAGATAGAAGTGGTAAAGTTCACGACATGGGTAATGATGCTGTGCGCAGTATATTTCATTGTCGGAGCCTTTATCGCAGATGGCCGTCTGACTGTTATAAACAACACAGAATCATGGCTTTACATAGCAGGGTTAGGTCTCTGGTCAACGATGGTATCTAATTTTACCGGAGTAAAAGCGGTAAGGAGAATAGGTCCGACCTTGACTTCTATCTTCGGTGCCCTCCAGCCTCTTACAGCTGTTGTCCTGGGTGTATGCTATCTTGATGAACATCTCGGCGTAAAGACCATAGCCGGCATAGTCCTGATTATGATTGCAGTAGCCATAGTTGTAACGCACCACAAGTCTAAAGCCATTTAGAAAGGAGGCTATAAGCCCATAATTCTCAGAAAGTTAGCTCCCGCGACTTTTTCAATATCAGTTTCAGAGTACCCTCTTTCTCGCATCTCATCGAAAACCTTGCTGAAACATGATATATCATCCATACCTTCCGGAGCTACACTTATACCGTCAAAATCAGAGCCTAGACCCACATGATCGATACCGGCGATTTCAACTACATGATCTATATGATCGACAATTCGCTTATATGAAGGTCTCGACAATGAAGACAATTCGTCAAGAACTGCATACCAGGCAGCTCTCTTTACTGGATCAGCAGGATCCTTAATGAATTCATTCTCAATATCTTCTCCCCTTTCCTCGATACCTGAATCCCTCAGAATGGCTGCAAAATCATCATCCAGGAAAAGCGGAAAGAAATTGATCTGTATGACACCTCCTGCTGCAGCAAGGGCACGAATCATATCGTCCGTCATATTTCTTGGATGCGATGCAAGAGCACGACAGCATGAGTGCGTAGCGACTACCGGCTTAGACGAGTACTTGAGTACATCATAAAATGTTTCGTCAGAAACATGCGAAACGTCAATCAGCATGCGCAGACGGTTCATTTCAGCCACTGCTTCCTTGCCGAAAGGGCTTAAACCATTCCATCTCTTAGTTGATGTTGCGCACGAATCACATATTTCGTTGTTCCCCGAATGACAGAGGGTCACATACCTGACGCCGAGATCGTAGTATTTCTGAATATTTTCGATGGAAGTACCTATAGGAGAGCCGTTTTCCAGTCCAAGGAAAACTGAAAACAGTCCTTTTTGCTTATTTTCATAAGCTTGAGCTGCATCTGATGTCAATACAGCTCTATCATTATTTGACTCAAGCATGTCCATGACAGCATCCAGCAGTTCAGACGCATACGAAGCAGCAGCCTCCTGATCACTATCCATACGCGCAGGGATGTACAAAGCGAAGAAGGCAGCATCTACACCACCAGCCTCAAGCTTTGGAAAATCGACATGCGCGTGATCGTTGTCGATGGAAAGATCACGCAGTCTCAGTATCTGAGACGGAGTGTCACAGTGCGAGTCAAGTACGAACATTTTATTTTGCAATCCTTTGTCTTACAGCCTCATACATAAGCACAGCGGAAGCAACGGATACATTGAGTGAAGTGATTTCTCCGGCCATTGGAATTGCAGCCTTGGCATCTGCCAGGTCAAGCATAGACTGTGATATACCCTTGCCTTCAGAGCCCATGATGATGGCGCATGGACCTGTCATATCCACATCATAGATGAGATTCTCTGTCTTTTCTGTAGCTGCCACAAGCTTGAAGCCGCTCTGCTTCAGATAATAAGCTGCAACCCTGAGATTAGGCACTTTACATGTATCTATTCTCATCAAGGCTCCGGCAGAGGCTTTGACTGCATCTGCATTGATTGCAGCACCTCCCTTTGCAGGGACAATGATGCCATGGCCACCGGCACACTCGAGACTACGAGCGATAGCACCAAGGTTTCTGACATCGCTGACGCCATCAAGAATCACCAGAAGAGGATTCTCGGAACAACCGAGTGCATTATTCACAAGTTGCTCTATATCAACATAATCGATCTGTGATATATATGCAAGAACGCCCTGATGGGAGCCTCTTACCGCTCTGTTGAGTCTTTCTGCAGGTACAAACTGGAATGGAATTTCATTCTCTTTCAGAAGATCCATAAGTTCTCTGAACTGAATTCCCTCAAGTCCCTGCTTGAGCAGTACTTTATCAAATTTCTTTCCTGCCTTGACTGCTTCCAATACAGGATGCATTCCGAACAGATACTGCATTTTCTTCTCTTCCATAACTATTCTTCCAATGATTCACTAAGTTTCTCCCATTCAGCCATCTTGAAGTCGAGTTCACGCTTGTTCTCAAGATAGGCTCGTGTCAAATCCATCACATCGTCATTCGGACCAGGATTACAGAGGACAGCCTCTATCTCTGCCATCTTAGCCTCAATCTCCTCTATCCCCTTCTCCAAGAATGATATACGATTTCTTATCTTACGTTCTTCTTTAGATACGAATTTCTTTGCCTGATACTCCTGCTTTGCTTCTTCCTTCTTCTGCACAACCTCAGCAGGCTTCTCTTCCACTGTTTTATAATGACGCTCAAGTTCACTGAGATTCTCAAGTTTCCTACGGTCAAGGAAATCCTGAACACCACCGAGATGCTCCTTTACCTTACC
>JAEIGA010002678.1_pt1 | contig 28281 bp, 16 predicted proteins | sample 9270691 | NCBI WGS metagenome assembly JAEIGA01 (sample SAMN17057246, study PRJNA624740) | gut metagenome | biome: biome; isolation source: fecal sample | host: Bos grunniens | place: China: Xizang | collected 2019
CCCGAACGTGAAGAATGGGTTTGAAGAATTATTAGCACTTTTAGAAGAGATGGATTTTACCTTTGGCACGTATCTCTGGGATCCGCGCTATAAGGGCTTGGATGATTATTTGTGGGAAGGTAAATTAAAGAAAGTGCGAGCGGAAGGGGGCTTGGTCGAATAGACCAAGCTCTTTTTTTGTTGTTTCTGGAAGATTTTAACAATAAAAATTCTAAAAATTAAACGAACAAATGTTCATATTTTATTGACAAAAGCGAAAGCGTTTGCTATAATAAATCTCCAAAGAGTTGTAAAAAGGGGGAGCGTATGGTAGAGAATCGAATCTATTTTTGCGTGGACATGAAATCATTTTTTGCTTCTGTGGAATGTGCAGAGCGCGGCTTGAATCCCTTTGAAACAAACTTGGTGGTGGCGGATGAATCCCGTGGCAGCGGTACGATATGTTTAGCGATTTCCCCGGCAATGAAAGCGCTTGGCGTAAAGAACAGATGCCGACTGTTTGAAATCCCCAAAGATATTAAATACATAACGGCTATGCCGAGTATGAAAAAGTACATTAAATATAACGGAGATATCTATGATATCTATTTGGATTATATGTCTCCGCAGGATATACACGTGTATTCGATAGACGAATCCTTTTTGGATGTGACGGATTACTTGAAAATGTATAAAAAAACGCCAAGACAGTTCGCAAAGCTTTTGATAAACGAGATAGCAGAGCGCACTCATATACCTGCGACGGTAGGGATGGGTTCAAACCTGTATTTAGCAAAGATAGCCTTGGATATTACAGCGAAAAAGAAGGCGGATCATATAGGCTGGCTGAATGAGGATTTGTATCAAGCAACACTTTGGAATCATAGACCTCTGACGGATTTTTGGCAAATAGGCAAGGGAATAGAAAAGCGCTTGGCAAAGTATGGTATCCACGACATGGAAGGAATCACCAAAACGGACGAGCGACTTTTGTACAAGGAGTTTGGGATCAATGCGGAGTTATTGATAGACCACGCCTGGGGACGGGAATCCTGCACAATAGCGGATATAAAGGCGCATAAAACGAAGGGGAAATCTATCTTCGGCTCACAAATCTTATTTGAAGATTATTCCTTTGAAAAGGCGGAGATAGTGGTCAAGGAGATGGTGTTGGATGCCTGCCACAAGATGATGAGGCAAAAGGTCGTGACGAACAGTTTGACACTGTACATAGGTTATTCCAAAGATGCAATTCCACCTACGGGTGGAACGGCAAAATTGCTTTCCACGACGAATGTCTTTTCGGAAGTGTTGGGCGGGGTATTGGAAGTTTTCAATAAGACAACCGATAGAACGACACCGATACGTAGAATAGGCTTAACGTGTAATAACGTTGTCGGGGAAGGCTGTGAAGGTTATAGCCTTTTTACGAATTTTGCAGCAGTGGAAAAGGAAAAGAAACTCGAAAAGACGGTGCTTGCGCTAAAAGACCGTTTTGGGAAGAACAGTATGTTGCGTGCCATTGACCTTGAAGAAGGGGCGACGGCAATAGAAAGAAATAGATTGATAGGTGGACACAATGAATAAAGCGGATAGGGCGGCGCAGTTTCAGCCGTTTGATGCGTTAAAAGGATTGCAAGAGGAACTCCGCGCCAGAGAAGAACGGCGAACGCGAGTCGAAAAGAAAGAACTGTCGGAAGAACAGATAGATGCACTTTCGACGGCCCTTGCAAAAATCTACAAGAAATCGAGGGTGGAAATAATTTTTTACCGAGCTGGGCGTTATTATAATTTGCAAGGCGAGGTTGATGGGAAGAGTGATGTTTACAAATATTTGATTATAGGACAAGAGAAAATCTTCTACGATGATATTTATGAGATAAAATTGTTATGATAAAAAGTGGAATCGTGAGAAAGCGGTTCCATTTTTTTGTTTGGGAACTCTTGACAAATGAAAAGAAATCGCTTATAATAAAAAAGCTAAACCCTTTGTCTTAATTTTTTTAAGACATCACATTATGAATACTACAACTGGCGGATATAATCAAGGTAGGATTATATCTCTTATCGTGTTTACAGAAAAACCGCTGGTTGTAATGTGAACGGGTTTAGCAGCTTACGAGAAAGGTATATTCTACGGTGCCGTTCTCGCAAGAGGCGGCATCTTTTTTATTTAATTAAATATGGGACTGGCAAGGAGCCGCTAAAAACACTTATGTTTTTGGTAGGCTCTTTTTGCTTTAAGAGGGATTTATGAAAGCATGTAGTTTTTTCGGCCATCGTGATACACCGCAGACGGATGAATTAAAAGAAAAAGTAAGAGAAACGGTAGAACGTTTAATCGTAGAAGAAAGGGTGGATACCTTTCTTTTTGGCAGTCGAAGCAAGTTCGATGAGCTGTGCCATATGGTTGTTACAGAACTTAAAGAAAAATATCCGCACATAAAACGAGTTTACGTGCGGTCGCAATATCCCTATATCGACAAGTTCTATAAGGATTATTTGTTGGAGTCTTACGATGATACAATTCTTCCAAATCGAGTAGAAAAGGCGGGTAAGGCGTCTTACGTGGAACGTAACCAAGAGATGATAAATGCGAGTGATTTTTGTGTTTTTTACTATAATCCTTCCTATTTACCGCCAAAACGTAAGAATTCAAAGAGGGATATAAATGAGTATCAGCCGAAGAGTGGGACGCGGCTTGCGTGGGAGTATGTAAATCAAAGAAAATGCTCTGATAGGGGTATAGTAATAATCAATCTGTACGAGCTGGAATAAAAATCCAGCAGGTAGAAACTGCTGGATGACTGAAAAGTTTATTTTTCTTTTTTAAAGTTTCCTATAGTATAAGGCATGGAATAAAAAGTTTAATCTTTGCTCTTATTTTTTTTAGGGATGGTGGAGAGCGCAAGTCTTTGTTTTTCTCTATATTGCGAAGGCGTTAAGTTATATAATTCCTTGAATTCTTTGGTGAAATACGGGAATGAATTGTATCCGCATTTTTCAGCTACAATTCCGACTCTTTCGCCTTGATCGAGCAATAGACGAGCTTCGCGCATTCGGAAGTTTTTTAAATATGAGGTAATTGAATTTCCAATAAGTTCTCTAAATAGTTGGCTTAAATATGGATAAGAAATATTTAAAATGTTGCAAATTTCACTGATTCTAAAATTAGGATCCATATAGCGCTCTTCAATAACTTGAAAGGCTTTTTGTATATAAAGCTCTTTATCGACGCGAAGAGAAGTCTTTTCGGGGGTTTGCTCCTCTATAAGGTAGGCGAAAATTTCTAAAAGAGCAGCAAGAGAACGAAATTTATTTGTGCAAGAATTTGTATAGTGCTCGCTTAAATTTTCGATAATTGTTTCGATTTCTTCTGTGTATTTTGTTTTATGTACGGGATTGGAAGGAGTGAATTTGGTCATTGCCAATAAATCAAGAGCGGTTGGTGCATTAAACATTATGTAAAAGTATTTCCATGGAGATTTATTGTCGGGGACAAATTCAACTGGAGTATTTGGGAAGGTAATAATTATAGTGCCTTTTTCACAGGCGATAGAATGTTGATTGGCATAATGAAATACGCCCTTCCCTCTTAAAATATAGTGAAGAGAATAGCCTTCTATTGTATGTAAAGAGGCGGGGGTAATAAACTTATAGTCCTGGATGCCGTATTCACTTGCGGCTAAGTTGATTGGTGTCTTATCGAAAAAATGCACCTTATTGTAGGATGTATGTTGTTCATGTGATATTTCAAAAGGATGATAACTCATAGGTTTATTATAATGTCATTGGCTAAATTTGTCAAGCAATTTTATATTTATCATAGAAATGTTATAATTTTACATTGATATATATATTTATTTTGCGGGTTCAGTATGCTATAATGTTATTGCTAAAATTATAAAATGGGAGGGGTATAATTTTTAGTATCAACCTTTCTAAAAAATTAGCACAAAAAATAAAATTCTTATAAAACTTTCATAGGAGGAATTAATATGAGAAAAAACATTTTCAAAATTATTGCTATGGGCGCATTAGCAACTGTTATGACAGTTAGTTCTGTTGCTTGTAATGGTGGTGGTATAGGCGGGAAACCAGTTGTGGATGATAATGGTGGAGACCCTAACGATAAGAGAACAGCAATGTATATCTCTATGTTTGAGGGCGGGTATGGACGCTCGTGGCTTGATAGAATCGTTAACGAGTATAATGCTGCGCATCCAGAGAATTCTTACAAAATTTCTGTTTTAGCATCGAAAGATGAGTTTGAAACAATACAATCCCGTGTATTATCTGGCACTTTGGGTTGCGATATGTTTATTACAAATCTTTGGATTCACAAATTGATTTCCGCAGGGGCGGTGGAAGATATTAGCTCGGTTTGGACAAGCGACCCTGATAATAATGGTTCTACCATTGAATCTATTATGTATAATGCAACTGATTATAAGGCAGCCTATGGGGATGGAAAAGGCGGATTGTATGCTTTACCTTTACAAGAATCTTTGCAGGGCTTTGTTTATGATCACGATTTATTCTTGACATATCGTTTGCTTTTTAATGAAGATGGCAATTTTATTACTTCGTCTACGGAAACGTTATCTAAGGGTAAAGATGGCGTTGCGGGAACGTATGACGATGGTCATCCTGAAACCGAAGCACAATGGAAATTAATGTGCGATAAAGCAAAAGCAATGTTTGGTTACGCTATTACATATTCTGGTAAGTTCCAAGTTTATTTGAATAATTTGTTTTATCAGATTTATGCGCAAGTGGATGGTGTTGACGCTTTTTCGATGAATTATGATTTTGATGGTGTTTACGATTTCGATGGTGATGGCCCAGAAGCGGCGACAACAATTGATATGACGAACGGTTATCTTTTGCCTAATATGCGTGGTAGCAAGAAGGCTTTGGAATTTTTAGATACCTATACGGCAGCAAAAGATGCGACCTTGGGGGTAACCGCTAATTATATCGATCCTCGTGCAGGGAACTTGGGGTATTCACATACGGATGCTCAAAACGACTATTTGATTGATAATGCGACGGGTGTGTCCAAAAAGAGTGCTATGATTTGGGAAGGTGACTGGTGGGAAACCGAAGCAAAAACGACGTTTGACGCATTGGTTGAAGAAAATGAAGATTACGAATTTAGAACGCGCAATTATAAGTTTATGACGTTGCCTAGATTTGATAATCAAGTAGCAAAGGGGAACGTTTATAATATTGCAGACAACATGTATGTTTCCGTTGTAAAACAAACGGATTCTACCAAGAGGGATATTTGTTTTGATTTCCTTAAATGGATGCATAAGGACGAATATATTCAAGATTTCACGGTGCAAGGCGGCGGGTTGCGTCCTTTTGACGTTGAGTTGACGGCGGAACAAAAAGCGAAACTTTCTCCGTTTACGCAAAATTATCTTGAAATTTATAAAGATAAAACCAATAACGAGTTTATCAATTTCAATTTAGCTTGCAACATTTATCCTCAAAAGAAATGTGAAGGCTTTGCCGCACCGATTATGGCGTCGAGTTCTAACTATACGATTAACAGCTATTTGTATTATAAATCTGCTGCACAAACGACGCAAGATTTGCTTAGCTATCATCAATCTCGTTGGGCGAGCGGTTTAACTTCGTATAATAATTATATTAATAAATAAAAATTGAAAGGATTAGCTAACCTTTAAAAGTGAAAGCATATAAGTGGACGGAAGGACTTACTATGGACTTAAAAATAAGACAAAAAATTAATCAAACAACGAAGAAGAAATATATTTTTATTTCGTTGATGTTGTTGATACCGATGGTGCAATTTGCTATCTTCTACGTGTATATGAATATGAGCAATATTATTTTGGCATTTCAAGGTATGAACGCAGATGGAAGCGTATACTGGCTGAAGGATCCGCTTGAAAATTTCAAGTATGTTTTAACAGGGGCAGATTCGAAGATTATATTCATATCCTTAAAAAATAATATCACGATGTTCTTTATTACTTGGTTTATTGGGATGCCGTTAAATATTTTGTATGGGTATTATTTATTTAAAAAGAAAGCGGGGCATCAGGTCATTCGTATTCTTTTTATGTTGCCAGGTATGATTTCGGGTGTCGTTATTGCGATGTTGTTTATGAAGTTCGTAGAAGTTGGTCTTCCTGCTTTTTGGCAAGAGGCTTTTGGAAAAGTAATGCCCAATCTTTTGCGCAACAACGATACGGCGTTTGGTGTACAAATTGTATATAGTTTGTGGTTGGGCTTTTCTTCTTCTATCATTATTTATTCAAATGCAATGAATGCAATGGATCCGGAAATTTTTGAAGCAGGAAGAATTGACGGAACGACCAATCTTACAGAGCTTTATTACTTGGTTGTTCCAATGATGATGCCTACGCTTTCAACGTATATTATTACGGGTTTTGCAGGAATGCTTACGGCTAGCGGTTCCTTGTTTGTCTTTTACGGCTTAAACGGTGCTCCTGAGCAGGCGAACTTATTAGGATACTATTTGTTCCAAATTGCAAAGAACGGTGTATTGGAAGCATATCCGAGAGCTGCGGCTACATCTCTTTTGATGACGGTAGTTACTGTTCCGGTAACCTTACTTGTGCGCTGGATTTTGGATAAAATGGACCCGATGAAAGATAATTATAAGGGGATTGCCTAATATGAAAAAGTTATTGATGAAAAACAGATCCGAAACAAACTTAAAGTCGAAAAAGGTTAAATATGGAAATGGAATATTCATTGTAATAGGTGTTATTTTAGCATTACATATAATTACTTTGGTGTTGCCATTTATTTGGATGGTTATTACATCCTTTAAAGGATTGATTGACTTCCAAAAAAGTTTTTTGGGATTACCCCAAAAGTGGCATTTTGAAAATTATACCGAAATCTTTTCGATTTTAAAAATTCAAGCAAGAGGTACGGATGGAATCCTGTATGAGTATGGCGTAGATTCAATGCTCATAAACAGTTTAACAATGGCACTTTTTGGTCCAGCCTTCTCTCTTTTGGGTATGATTTTATGTTCATACATAGTAGCAAAATATAATTTCATTGGAAAAAATTTCTTATTTAACTTGAATATCTTCGTTATGATTATTCCCATTGTCGGTACTTTGGCAAATACATTGACAGTATATAAGCAATTCGGAATTTACAACAATATGTGGATGTATATTATTTTGCCTTATACGCCGTTTGGCTTCAACTTCTTGCTGATGTATGGTGTTTGGAAGGGTATCCCCGATTCTTATGCGGAAGCCGTAACGATTGACGGCGGTGGGCATTGGACTATTTTTACGAAGATTTCGTTGCCGTTGGCAATGCCTACTATTTTTACGTTGTATATTTTGGGCTTTATTAGTCGCTGGAATGACTATAATGCATCACTCGTATTCTTGCCGAGTGTACCGAATCTTGCGTATGGCTTATATGAATTCCAGTACAATGCTTCAAAATATGGGGCAATCCTACCTGAAATTCTTGCGGCATTCGTAGTATGCTCGATTCCTTCCGTGGTATTGTTTGCATGTTCTCAAAAGATTATCAGCAAATCGTTGATGATTGGGGGCTTAAAGGGTTAATAGGAATTAAAAAAGTCGGAGGATAACTATGACGAAAACAAGAACTAAAAAAATATTTCTTGCGATTTTGTCGGCATTAATGCTTATTTGTATGCTATTTGGCGTTGGTCAGTTTTCTATGACCGCAAAAGCTGAAACGATTATGCCCGCAGGAGTTGCAGATACCAATTTTAAAATTGTCGGCGGTACATACGGAAGAATAGATCCAGACGCGACATCGCCTGACGGCGTTAAATTTAATATCATTCCTACAAAGGCTGGTACAGATGTTACTTTGACGATGTTAGGGGCGCATAGAAAGTATTATGGTGACGCAAGCGGATGGTGGAGCGGAAGAATGCGTTTTGGTAATACGACGGAGATTGAAGCTCGAGTGACAACGTTGCGTTCTCCCGCAAATCAAAATTATGAAATTAGTTTTGTTACCACGGTTAAAGGTGTTTATATCGCTCTAACGAGTGATATCGTAATGAAGGGGGGAGTTCCCTATATTAATGGTTCTGACGTAGCGTTAGAGCCTGTTCAAACTGGTGATACATTGTCGAGCGGCGTATTGGATTTTAGACCTACGACCAAGGCTGGCGTAGTCGGTTCTACACCTGATTGTACAGTGAGGACTTCGCAAATGTTTAAGCTCGGTCCCCTTTATTCTGCTTTTTCAAATTGTGTTCTTACGGATAAAGCAACTTTGGATGCTTTCCTTGTCAGTGTTCCTGAAAAATATAAGGAACGTTATACAACGGAGTGGGTAACCGAGTTGTGTAAAGATTTTGGGGCGAATGACGACCTTTTGGAATTTCGCTTTATTGGTGTTCCCGCAACGGGTACAACCTTAACTGTTTATGAATTAAACGGTCAAGTTTACGATAAGAATCCTGAAGCAACTTCAGGGACAAAATGTACGTCTTTCCAAGCCCCGCGTCCCATTTTGGTTCAAAAAGATAGTTTTGCAATCTTTGAAGAAGGCGCAGACGTTAACTTGAATTCGCTTTTGGAAAAGTGGTGTCCAGTAGAAGGTATTACGATTCCTAACTTAAATGAGGATATTTATCATACGAATAGTACCTATAACTGCGAATGGACGGATGGCTCGACGGATCAACGCGAACAAATTAACCCTACCACTGGTAAAACGAGTGAAAACATCTATAGTTTTGATCCCAATCATGAATACAATCAAAACGGGATTGCGTACTTTGCATTAAAAGACGGAACGAACAATGGCACTCCTGCGGGACAGTATGGTACGTATTATTTCTTTGCTCGTTGGAATCTTGTATCGCAGACCAATGAAATTATTGTTGCGAAAACAGATACATTGAAATGGGGGGAAGAATATCATTTAAATGAAATATTTACCGTTAATCAATCCATAGCGGCAATGTCGGAAGACGAAGTATATTTGAAAGGTTATCTTAATGCTACGACGGCAACGGGAATGGAACAGGAATTGGGTACATTATCCGACGGTATATTGAAAATAGAGGAATATGATGAATCTGTCGCTCAATATTCCGTATATATAACGGCTTATAGAAATTCGACAAATGAACAAATTGCTTATTCGCTATTCAATTTTACTGTTGATCCCAATTTACCTACAATCACTTATAATGGATTGCCTTTAATCAGTGGCGTTCAATGCGATTTGTACTTGTTATTTTCTTTCGATGGCGCGGAAGTGAATTCTTATAATTTTACAGTAAATGGAGTTAATGTTCCCGATGGTAAATATCAAGCATCGGGGGATGCAGAAACGTGTACAGTTGTTTGCGAAATTACCGATGGTCGTGGTGAAAAAGCAACTTCTACTATACAGGTTGAAGTAATTTGCTTAGGATTGGTAAATGAAATCAATAAAGAAATTGAAAAGGAAGTAGTAGAGTATTTCGCCGATCCCGCATTGCCTTATGAAGGGGTAAGCTATACCACAAAATTGTACAAAGCAACGGATGATATAGAAACCGCAACGCCTTTGACGGTAAATAGTGAATATGTTTTCACGGAAAGTGGCGCATATAAGTTGCTTTATAACATTTATATTTCTTCTATTGAACAAACGATTACTTATATTACTACGTATAATGTTACGATGGTGGAACAACGTCCTTCGATTAAACTCACAGGAACGATTGAGGAAATATATTATACGGGTGCCGTTGTGGCTATTCCTAAGGCGACCGCAACAAATACTTATGATACTTATGAGGTTAATGTTACGGTTAAAAACGGTGCTTCTAATATAGCAATCCAGGACGGAGCTGTTCAAGTGGCAACGGCAGGCGATTATGAAATTGTTTATTCCGCTTTTTATGGAGCAGAAGAACCAATCAAAAAAGTTCTGAAATTTACAGTTTTAAAAGATGATATTGCGCCAGAAATTTTTGTGTATGGAACATATGCAGAACATTATGAAGTCGGTAAGACAATTGCTCTTTTAACTGCTTTAGTTGTTGATAATTCGGGGGCAAACATTACGCCTGATATCACGATTACGAAAAATGGCGAAACGATCACGGCTGAAAAGGGTATACTTGTTTTAGAAAACGGAACATATTCCATTGTTTATACAGCAACGGATGCTATGGGGTTGACGGCGACTCAAGAATTTAATTTTACTGTGGGTGACGGTACAGTCGGTAATAATGAGAATAACGACGAGGATAAAAAGGGATGTAAGAGCAGTATAGACAACCTTATATTGCCAATGATGATTCTTATACCTTTTATAGCTCTCGTAGCAAAAAGAAAGGAGGAACGTTATGACTAAAAAAAGAAAAAATAGTTTAGTGCTATTATCTTGTAGCGTGATAACGGCTGTTAGTGTCGTTACAGGCGTTTTAATCAATAATTTTTCCGTCAGAGCTGAAACGGCTACCCCCATTCAAACGTCTGAATATTTTTCTTCAATGGAAAATATGGTGGTAGAAACTGCAAAAGCTAATACTAAGGGCGAGAAAGGCATTACCGTTACGCTTAATAATATTGCTGCGAAGGAAAAGGCTGCATTTGAATATAAAAATTATATTAGCGTTGAGGAACTCCAAAATGGATTTTTGGAAATGAGCTTGCAACCGAGTTCTTATGCTAAAGTGGATAATGATTTCGTTATCGTAACTTTAACGGACGCTATGGATGAAACTCAAAAATTGGTTTGGGCGGTTACCGCGCAACCCGATACTTGTAGTTGGTGGTCAGAGTGGACGGGGGCGCAGGTTGCCTTTGTTGATGATTTAACGCCACTTGTACAGCCTGCGTATGCGTCTGCATATTTAATGAAGATAAAGGGAACTTCGCAAAGTATCCACGGGAAGAATTCCTTTTTGGCGGCTACGCATCCGCTTTGGTATTCCGATTATATGGACTGTGGGCAATTGATAGAATCAAAGCATAGCTTGTTTGTACGAAAGAATTCTGCTTCTGAATTAAACTCTATGAAATTTTCGTTTAAAGGAACGAATGCAATATTGAATAATAAAACGGTTGCAGACATTGCTGATTCGGAATTTTTATATCAATCTTCTCAATTCCTTTATGGTACGGAATATGAAAGCCGCTACACACAGGAATACGTTGAAAATCTATTTTCCTCTGGATATTGTAAGTTAAAGATTGAATATCAAGGAATCAAAAACGATTCCATTACTTGTCATATCAAAAGCATAGGCCAACAGGTTTTTGTGGATAACGAAGGCTGTAAGGTTGAGGCAGCGTCTCCATTGGTTTACGCAGACGTATGCGATAATGCTTTACTGGGCTACGATTATGTGATTCCTACGGTTTATTCGCATGATATAACGGATGGTGAGTTGACGGATAAGGTTACTGTAGAAATCCTTGATGAAAATAAAACGGCAGTACATACGGGTTTTTCTAACTATGTATTTAATAAGCCGGGGGATTATAGTCTTGCTTATTCGGTAGCCAATTTGCGCGGGGATAAGTTTACGAAATATTATCCCATTCGTTGTTATGCGGAAGTGCCTGAAACGACCTTTGGCTTTATTACCGAATATAAGAAGTCATATGCTGTTGGCGATAGCATCATTATTCCTTCAACCATTGCAAAAAATGCGATAGAGGTTGATGAGGTAATTGAAGCGAACGTTTTAATTCAGAAAGATGGTCAAGTTATAGATAGATATACGAACGAAAAAAATATAGAATATATGTTATCTGATGCCGGTAACTATGCAGTTGTATTTAGATACACAAACATCTATGGTATCACACATAGTGAAGTTAGACGCTTTACGGTGGAAAAAGGATTTCAGTTAAGGGTTCAAAATCCCGTTTCCTTTACGGTTGGCGTTGAAAATGCTATCTATGATTTTGAAGCAACGGATTATTATAGCGACATTCCCAGAACAGATATGTACCGCGCTGTTTTTGTTAATGGAACGAACGTATATACTGCTCGTGAAGATAAAGTGATTAGTGGTTCGTTGAAACTGGCGTCTAATTTATTTACAGAAAAAGGAATCGCTACGCTTGAATATAAGGTAGGATTTGAAGCAGATAATTATATTTTTACTCAAAGCTATAGCATTCCAGTTCTTCAACTTGTTTATATGGGGGATGGTATTATTACTTATACCGAGAGTGGGGTTAGCACGGAAGGTATGACTGTTATAAACCAAACCGCTAATGTTGCGTATGAAACTGCTGTTGATGGTGGGTTTAAATTACCGCAAGCGATTAGTAGGGAAAATATGGCCCTCGTGTTTAATGCACGTGAAGGCAAGAGTAATTTCGATTCAATGACCGTAATTTTTGAAAGTTTTGCGGATAGCAATAAAAAAGTATCGTTTACTGTGTCTGCTATCAGCGAAACAGAGTCTTCGTTAAAAGCGCAAGGAAGTTCAAAAATTATTGCAGGGTCTCTGATAAATCCTAAAGCGAAATTTAGTTGGGTATGGGATAATAAAAAATCGGTTCTCTGTAATGATAAGGGTGAAGCGATTACTGAAACAATAACTCTTTGGGATAATGATACCGTTTTTGACGGTTTCGCGGAAGGTATTGTAGTTCGTTTTGAATTTAACGGTGTAAGAGAAGGTGGTGCTGGTATTGAATTAGAGTCTGTTGCCAACCATTCGTTTATTTCAAGTATGACGGATGCTGGGGCTCAACCGATGCTGGATGCTTATACACCTTATATTGAAGTGAAGGGCGACTATTCTACGGTTAAGGCGAAATACGGAAGTACGTTGATTATTTATTCGGCTAAAGCTTATGATGTGTGGGATGCAAATGTTACTTTGTATGTAACGGTAAAAGCTCCTGACGGTACGGTTGTTTTGAAGAACGTATCCTGCGAACAGGATTATAAGATTAGCATCAATCAATTCGGGAAATGGGATATCACTTACACCGCGTATGATACAACTAATCTTTTGAAGCAAAATAAACGTTTTAGCATGAATGTTAACGACGAGGAAGCTCCTATCTTGTCTATTGCGCAGCCGCCTAAAGAATTATATGCAGTAGGTCAGACCATTTCTTTTGAAGGGGTTAGTGCCTTTGATAATTTTTCGCAAGATTGTAAGATCTCTATTTTTATAGTAGCCCCTGATAGTGGCAGGGAACTTGTCGATGGACAATATACCTTTGAAGAAACGGGGGTTTATCGTATCATTTATCAAGCGGTTGATGAAATGAATAACTATACCTTAAAGTCTTACGAAGTTAAAGTATCGGGAGGTGTACAATGAAAAAAATAATTGCATTTTTATGTGCATTAACCACTTTTGCTACAGTTGCGGCGGGCTGTAAGTCGAATAATTCGAATGATTCAAACTCTGGTAATAATACAAGTAACGATATCAATGCACAAACGCCTGTAGATTATGAAGATACATATTATCGTCCAGATGCAGGCATTGATAGAAGTAAACCGATTGGGTTTTTATATCAAAATGGCGCTACGCCGTATAAAGTTGTCATTCCAGCAAACGCGACAGCAACGGAAGAATATGCGGCAAACGAGTTTGCTACCTATTTTAGAGAACTTACAGGGGTAACGATTCCTGTCGTTTCTGATGCAAGCTGCAGTTATAGCGAAGATGATTGCGTTATATCGATTGGTAAAACCATTTACCAAGAAAATGCAGATCTTTCTGACGTTGATTATGATGACCTGACAACCGATGGCTTTATCACCAAGAGCTTTGGGAAAGGATATATTTTAGATTCGGGAACGAAAGACGGGTTGATTTATTCTGCATATAATTTCTTGGAAATTTATTTTGGGTTAGAGTTCTTAACCCCTAGTTATACTTATAAGCCTGAAGTTCCAAATGAAGTTGTTGCATATGAAACGAACATTATTGATATACCTGCATTTGCAGTAAGAGATTATTATTCGTATACGGCATTTTACGAACAAGGTGGGACTACTGCGTATTATGGCGCGAAAATGAGAAATAATACTTCAACGTATAATCAAGTTGAAGAAATGGATCAAGCGTATTATTTCACCTATTATTGTAGTTACAATGGGGATGCAAACTGGTATCCTCAAAGAATGGGGCATACGAATACGCACCTTTTAGCGGCGGACGCTTATGTAAATTATGTCAATCCGACGCCTGTTTATAAAACAGATAAAAATGGCGCTTCTGCGAATTGGGAATTGGGTTATTTTAACGAGCATAATGATTGGTATGCGTGGTCACCCGATTTGCGTAATAACTCTTTGGGATATTCGCAAGAAGAACTTTGCTATAGCAATGGGTTGACTTGGGATGGCGAGTACGATGAAGAAGCGGAAGATTCGCTCGTAGATAAAATGATTGAAATTTGTCAAATCATGATTTTGGACGAACGTAATTCAGAAGCTACTAAATTGATGTTAGGGCATGGCGATTACGAGGCAAAATGCTTGTGTGAAAAATGCTTACATTTCTATGACGAATTTGGCGGATATAGTGGTGCAACTTGCGTGTGGATCAATGTTATATCGGAAAAAATCTTAGAATGGATGGAAATGGAAGGTATTGATAGAGAGATTACCTTTGTCATCTTTGGCTACAACAAGTCTATTGATCCCCCTGTGGTATTGAATAGTGACGGTACGTATACACCCTACCATGAAAAGGCTAAATTAAATAAAAATTGTGCGGTACAAATTGCTTGGTTTGGCTGTAATACACACACGTTATTTGATGAAGATTGTGCTATCAATTCTCAAAAGTATACTTACATGAAAGGGTGGGAGGCTATTACTTCTACGTTTGAAATTTGGGATTACGATTGCGTCTTTACCGATTCGCTGTGGTATCATCCGGGTCTTTTTGGTATGAAAGATAGATATATGTATTATGTTGAGATCGGGGCTGATAAAGTTTTAACGCAAGGTTGTCCTAATCTGTCGTTCTATTATCAACATTATTTACATCAATATGTGTCTTTGAAGCTTATGTGGAATCCAAACCGTGATGTAAATGCGTTAATTTCCCATTTCAATAAGTTGTATTTTACTGAAAAATACGCAGATTATGTGGATACGTATTTGGATATTTTCAATAACCACTTAGTTGCTTTAGATCAAGCAAATTCGGAAGGGTTACATATCACTTGGCGTGATACCGATGATACCAAGAAGACCAGTTCGTATTCGTATGATTTGTTGATGAGCCTTACGAATTTATTAAATAAAGCTATCGCGGAAGTAGAAGCGGACACGTCCTTGACACCAGCGGAACGAACGACAATTTCTGATCGTTTGCGTAGTGTTGTAATTACACCTCAATTTATGATGTTGCGTTTGGGCTATATCATTGATCAAAGCGCTTTGAAAGAATATGCAAAAGATTTCTTTGATAATATTGACCGTTTGGGTATGATGGACAAGGGGATGCGAGAAAGTACGGAAAAATTCTCGGCATATAAAGCAACGTTTAACTTGGATTAATTTTGACTTAGCGAGTCATTGCTTTTAGATGAAATTTTCCGTCTAAAAGCAATGGCAAGTGAGGCTCGCCATGAAAATTGAAAATGTAGATATTAATTTGTTTGAGATTATAACAACTACAGATAAAACTAGTATAGTCGCAGGGCAAGAGTTGCAATATTATCTAGAAAAATATTGCAATTACTATCTTGATAGCAGGAAGTTTGTAGGAAAAATTTATGTAGGTTTCTCTATGGTAGAAGATTTCGTTTTACCAATGGAAAAATTAGAAAACGATGATAGCTTTGTTATTAAGACGGCGCCAAATCGTTTGTATATTTGCGGAAAAACTTCTGAAGGGACATTATATGGCGTGTATCATTTCCTTAACATGATTGGAGTTGACTGGTTAACAGCAACCCAGGAAATGGTCAAGATGAATGATGAGCAAAACATTCAAGGTGAGCTTGTATATAATTTCTGCGCACAGCTTCGCCACGCGTTTGGCTATGGAACAAACTATGCGGACAATAAGTTTTTTATAAGGCAAAGATTAAAACGGACTGTTGGTGAGACAAATAATCAACCTTTTTTCGCGGATATACATGGGGTTGAGTATGCGTTTGGTTGGGGTATGTTTGGACATACATTTGAATGGTTTATTCCGTATGATGAATATTTTTCAAACCATCCAGAGTATTTTTCGTTTGCAAAAGGATTTTATGGGGATAAAGGCAAATATCAAATCTGCTTAACGAATCCTGAGGTTTTTGAAATTGTTAAAACGAAAACGTTAGATTATTTATCAAAGCATCCGACGTGTAAAATTGTGTCCATTTCGCAAAACGATTCTTGGGGAGATTTCACGGAGAATTTTTGTAAATGCGATAATTGCAGAAAAATTTATGAGCGCGAGGGAAATACGGATGCGGGCGTTTTGCTTACTTTTGTAAATCAAATTGCCGATGCGGTAGCGGAACAATATCCTGATGTTTTAGTGCATACTTTTGCTTATAAATCAACGGTAAAACCGCCGTTGCATATCAAGCCGCGTAGCAACGTTATTGTGCAGCTTTGTTTGAGCCATAAACCGCATTGGACTATGTTGTCTAATGAAGAAAGCTGTATTTGTTGCAAAGAGAGTTTTGATGCGTGGAAGAAGATTAGCCACAAATTGCATATTTGGACGTACTTGGTAAATCACGGTTTTTATTTTTCGCCTGTTGCAAATCTTGAAAGCATATATGTCGATACGACTTATATGTTGCAAGCAGGTGTATATGGCATATTTCAGCAGGAAAACGATGACGATTTTCCTTTTGAATTTAACGATTTACGTTTGTATTTAGTTGCCAAACTCTTTCAAAATCCATATATGAGCCATGAAGAATATCTTAATTACGTAAAAAAATTCTTGTGTGGCTTTTATGGAAAAGCAAGTGCAAATTATATTTATGACTATCTATTAGAGTTAGAGAAAGTGAGTAGTCTTGATGCAACTAAATTGTCGAACAATACTTTTGCAATGTTAGATAATAGCGAAAAATTATTTAATAATAAAGCCTTTATCGAGCAAGGCAGGGGCTTATGGCAAAGAGCGTTAGATAACGCTGAAAACGACCTTTATAAAAAGAGAATAGAAGACTCTAAAAAGTCGTTTGACTTTGCGGAGCTTGTTTATTTGTATGAAAATGTTCAAAATGAACAGGATTTACAAGCATACGCAAGAAAAAAGGAAACGCTTTATACATACGCTTATTTACACCGAAATGTCTTAATCTATGGCGAGGGCTGGGGAAGGCGCGTTCAGGATATATCTAAAATTGATTGGAAAACGCCACCTCGTGTTTTGAGAAACTTAGATAAAGAGATAAAACTGGTTGGTAAAAACAAGTCGAGCCGACAATACTCTGAGGCGAATACAGATGAATCCATTAAGGACTTCTCGTTTAACTTTGACGTGCAAAATGTAGGAGATAAGCTCATTTTTCATATCGAAGTAATGGATAATGACAGCAATCACATTAAGGAAATTACCGATTGGGAACAAGACAGTGTAGAATTGTTCTTTAGCGAAAGTTTCCATAAAAATAAGACAAGAAAAGAAGGGGATTTTTCTCTTCGAATCAATGCGAACGGTGATTGGTTGGCGAATGGAAAAGAAGACCGAATGACGGTGGCATCGCATAAAACGGAAAATGGCTATTTAATTGAGGTCGAGGTTTTATTTGACAAAAATTTGTTGGCGGTAGGCAAAAAAATTGGGTTTGAAATGATAGCTCACAATATTGGGGATAAGGGGTATCTCAATACGGTGTATTGGAACTCCCCTAAATGCGCAATTATGAACGAATATCCAGCCCTTTGTGGAAAAATTGAGTTTTTATAATTTTAGGAGATATAAAAAATGGTAGAATTATCTATTTTAGGCTTTGGTGGCAGAGGTATAATGTTTGCGAAAATTGCAAAGGAAGAAGGATATAAAATTGCGTCTGTTTGTGATAATAGTGCAGAGCGATTAGGCCTTGCAAAAGAAATGTTTGATATTCCGCAGGATAAGTTGTTTTTGAACGTGGATGATTTCTTTGCACAAGGAAAACAATCGCAGGTGTTATTGATTGCGACACTTGACGAAACGCATCACGATTTTGCAATCAAAGCATTAAATATTGGATATGATTTATTACTTGAAAAACCTATTGCATTGACAATGGAACATATTATTGATATTCGTGATACGGCAATGCGGTTAAACCGTAAAGTAGGGGTTTGCCACGTTTTGCGCTATGCGGCTATCTATCAAAAGATGAAAGAAATTATTGATTCAGGTGCAATAGGCAAAGTTATGAATATATCCCAAACGGAAAATGTGGGTTATTATCATTTCGCTCACAGTTTTGTTCGTGGGAATTGGCATAATAGCAAAGAAACTTGTCCTAGTATTTTGGCAAAATGCTGTCACGATTTAGACTTGATTGTATGGCTTACAGGTAAAGAATGTAAACAGTTGACTTCGCAAGGTATGTTGGGATATTTTAAGGCTGAAAATGCACCAGAAGGTGCAACGATGAGATGTAAAGATTGTCCCCACAAAGATACTTGTACATACAGCGGTTACAATATCTATAAATTACATCCTGGTATGGTAAAACAACCCTGCGTTAGAGAAGAAAGTGTGGAAAATGCATTTGAGGTAATGCAAGATAATAGCACCTTCTATGATAAGTGTGTATATCATTGTGATAACGACGTTTGCGACCAACAAAACGTAAATATGATATTAGAAGATGGTATTCTTGCGAACTTAACAATGCAAGCTTTCTCAGATAAAATTTATCGTAGAACGCAGGTATGCGGAACGCTTGGTGAAATTAATGCTACATTTGAAGCGGATGGTGAAATGACGCTTTCCATTTACGGGAAAGAGCCGCAACAGTTTATTTTTACTGCAAATGATTGCATTTCTCATCACGGTGGCAGTGATAGGGCATTGTTCCTTGATTTCATGAAATTTGTAGAAGGAAATGAAAAGTCTGTAGGACTTACGACGATCGCAAAATCCATTGAAAGCCATATTATAGCGTTCGCTGCTGAAAAATCAAGGTTGGAAAATGGTCAGCCCCAGAAATTAAAATAATGAAAAAAGTATATTTAATTTCCGAAAATGAGAAGCAGCATAAAGCAGAATTGCATACGCACACGACCTGTTCGGATGGGGTTTTGACGCCTCTTGAGACTAAAGAGCTTTATCAGAAACATGGTTTTAGTGTAGTAGCATTTACAGATCATGATGTTTTTGTGCGTCATCACGAAGAATTATCAGATGAAACATTTATTGCGCTTAATGCGTTTGAGTTGGGGATTCCTGCTTTTTCAGAAGATGAAACGGGTAGACAAAAGCAAGTGCATCTCAACTTTCTTGCTCAAACTCCTGATATAGAAAAAATGCCTTTTTATAATCCCCAATATATTTATCAAAAAGGCGCACGGGATTTTATCGGAAGAATTCCGCATAATGAAAAAATAGAAGACAGAAAGAACCAAATTGAGTGGTTAAATTATGCAATACAAACAGGAAATGAACTTGGCTTTTTAATTACGTATAATCATCCTATTTGGTCGGTGGCTGAACCGCAGGACTATCTTTCGCTGAATGGCTTATTTGCGATGGAAGTATGGAATACGGGAAGCTGTTACGATATGCCGGAAGACGGTGCTGCTTGGCGAGAAATGATTTGGTCAGGTAAAAACGTCAAATGCGTTGCTGCAAACGATTATCACGCGCCGCAAGAATTTGACGGTATACAAGCGGCTGTTTATATTTGTACGAATAATTTTTCGTATGAGGAAATTACTGATGCGCTTAAACAAGGCAAGTTCTATTCGTCGACAGGACCAACGATAGAGGAAGTCAGTATTTATGATGGTAAGTTGCATATTAGATGCAGCCCTGTAAAAGCTATTCGTGTTTTAGGTGTCAAATCTTTGATATGTAAGGCGGTTGCTGATTTTGGAGAAATGCTGACGGAAGCAGAGTTTCCTATAAAGCCGTATATGAATAATATGTTTTATATTCATTTAACGGGAAAACACAATACGCAAGCCTGGACAAATCCTATTTTTAATTTAGGGAAGTATCTTCTTGATATGCAAATGCAAGAATTCCATGAGTTTCTTTTTTTGCACGATAAGATGGTGGCATATCCTTGGCTTGTTCAAGTTGACGATAAAGTTGCGCATACGTATTTTTTTGAACGAAAAGTATCACTGCAGATAAAAGAAATTGTCGCTTTGGGCAATGAGTATGAATTTAAGAAGATATATGTTCAATTTTCTTCTTCTGAAATCATTGGGTTTGATTATATTTTTGACAAGGGTATAGAAGAAATCAAACGCATACAGCAAGAAAGATTGCAAGAGATAGAGCAAGAACTTAAAAATCTTAGTGCTTGGGCGAAAGAAAAAAATGTTGCAGTGGTTTTCTTGTCAATGTTGCCTGTCCAGCACAGTGCTGTTGATGTTTACGATTATCGTAACAACTATGCACGAGCAATCAATTCGCTTTTAATTGCTACGGCGAGAGAAAACGGATTTGAATATATTGATGTTTCGTCTAAACTAGAAAATGAGCAAGGGATTTTATCTGAAAAATATATAATGAATCCCACTTGTTTAGCCGAAGATTATTTTATGAATTATTTTAGGAGAAAGAACAATGAGTAAAGGTAGAGTAACAATTCCTACAGATGAGAGTTTCGTTGAGGAAACGAAAAGAATTGCAGAGATTTGGGGTGCGGACGCCGTGAGAGATTGTGATGGTACCGAACTTCCCAAAAAACCTAAAGAGATTGCTGAAAAGGTATACAAAACTTATTTTTTGACGCGGGGTGATAATGATTTTGCTTATGCACACGATGAATTAATGCAAAGCATCGCTTTGATTTCAGATACTTATCTCGCGACAGAAAAAGAATTAAATATAGATCCGTTAAAGGGATATTTCCGTCAGCAATCGGCGATCAATGAAACCAATCCCAAGAAATATTGGCAGGTTATTGACCGTACAAGCGGTAAGGAGTGGACGGATTGGGACTATGATGAGAAAGAAAAACTTGTTATCGTCCACAACGCTGAGTATATGCACGAATATACCGTTAGCTTTTTTGCTTATAATCTTTGGGATGCAACGCAAATTTATAATTATACCTGTAATGGCTGGACGATTACGAAGGATAGGAATATAGATCCTGTCTTTCCTGAGGCTTTAGCAAAAATTAAAGAGAATCTGGAACAATGGCTTATTGAAAATCCCGACATTAACGTACTTCGTTTTACGACCTTTTTCTATCATTTCTTCTTGATACATACTGAAGACGTACACAAACAAAGATATTTTGATTGGTTTGGATATGCTATGGCGGCAAGTCCTGCTATGTTTGATTTGTTTGAAAAGGAAAAGGGCTATGCTCTTAAAATTGAAGACGTAGTAGATGGCGGGTACTATGCAAACCACTTCCGTAGTCCCACGAAACGCTATTGCGATTATATGGAATTTGTTGAGAAATTTGTCGCAAAGACGATGAAAGAAATTATCGACATAGTACATAAATATAATCGTGAAGCGATGATGTTTCTTGGAGATAATTGGATTGGTGGCGAGTTGCACGGGAAATATTTCAAGGAAATGGGATTAGATGCAGTCGTTGGTAGCGTCAATTCTGGGGTAACATTGCGTATGCTTGCCGAAATTCCTTACATTAAATATCGTGAGGCGCGTTTCTTGCCATATTTCTTCCCAGATACGATTCCTAATGATGAAATTGCAACAGGCGCGCTGAATGAATATTGGGCAAAAACCCGTCGTGCGATGATGAGAAAGCCCGTAGATAGAATTGGTTTTGGCGGTTATTTGAAGTTGGCTTCGCAGCTCCCGAACTTTATGGATACGATTGCTCATCTTTGTCAAGAATATCGTGATATTTACGATGCCGTAGACAACAAAGCTCCGTATACTTCGGTAAAAGTAGCAATTTTGAATGAATGGGGTAAAAAGCGTGCTTGGATGAATCATATGGTCTGCCAAGATGCAGCGTATCAAAAGATGTATAAGTATCAAGGCGTATTAGAAGCTCTTTGCGGTTTACCCGTTCAAGTTGAGTATATTGACTTTGAAGACGTAAAGAACGGTAAACTTGCCGATTATGATGTCGTAATAAATTATGGGGATAGAGATACTGCCTTTGTTGGTACAAAGGCTTGGACGGATTCAGAAGTGATTACGGCCGTTCGTAAATATATTTATGAGGGCGGTGGATTCATCGGTATGGGACAACCTACTTCCGCCTTACGTGAAGGGAAGTTTTTCCAACTTGCCGAAGCGCTTGGTGTAGATGAAGAGTTATCCTTCTCTATGATTAAGCATAAATGGAACTATGAACCCGTTGATGGGCACTTCATTATGGCGGATGTAAATGGCGATATTGATTATGCAGGTGATTTGGATAATATTTATGCTTTGAATGGCGCAAAAGTTTTGGATATTGCGGCAGATAAAGACTTGGGTATTCGTGCGAGTGCAGGACATGTCCGTATGGCGTGCAATGAATATGGAAAGGGTAGAACTTTTTATATGACGGGCATGAAATACAATTTTATGAACACAAGACTTTTGTATCGTGCGCTTTTATGGGCGGCGAAGAAAGAGGATAGCTTGCAAAAAGCATATTCTACGAACATCAATACGGAATGTCATTTTTATCCAAACAGTGGCAAATATGCTGTTGTCAATAACAGCAAAGAAATGCAGCAAACTACTTTCTTTGATATAGATGGTAATTCAACTGAATTGACGTTAAAGCCGTTAGAAATTATTTGGCTGTAAGGAGTTGCTAATGGATAAATACGATATTATCGTACTCGGTGGTCAATCGAATGCCGAAGGTTATGGCGTTGGCGGTGCAACTGAAGAGTATATTCCCGATGCACGAATATTATGGATGAATGATAATGCCAACCCGCATTTTGAGAAGAACGAAAAAGAACAAGACATTTTCAAATTAGGGGAATCAACAGAAACGACGATTACTGTCGCAGAAGAGCCGATAGGTAAAGAAGGTAAGGTGGGTAAACTGGCGTTCTTCTTTGCTAAAGGTTATATTGAAAGCGGTAGATTGACTAACGACAGAAAACTTCTAATTATCAATGCTGCCGTTGGCGGAACGGGTTTCCGTGATAATCAATGGGGAGTAGGTCGTGGCTTATACGAACGATTAAAGCTTATGACAAAAACAGCCTTAGCGGAAAATTCAGAGAATCGAATCGTAGCATTTTTGTGGCATCAAGGCGAGTGTGATTCTTTTGAAAACGCCGAATGGAGCGTTGAGCAAAAATATGAGACACATAAGAAAAACTTGGGCGAAATGCTTGACGATTTTAGAAACACTTTTAACTGTAAGCATATTCCGATAATTACCGCAGGCTTTTGCGACGAATGGTATTTGAAGAATAAAATTCCTTGCGATGCGGTTTTGAAGGCAATAAAAGAAGTTGTGGAAGAACGCGGTGGTTGTTTTGTTGAAACGGCAGGATTAAAGAGCAACAATGAAGAGTGCGCAAACGGAGATGATATTCATTTCAGCAGAGAATCCGCACATATTCTCGGTAAAAAAATGTACGAAGCGTATAGTTTGGTATAAATAAAAATGGATTTATAATGCTCTGAAAGGATACGATATATAAATTACATTGAAGCAGGGCAAGATATAAAAAATAGGAGGAAAAAAGAATGGCAAAAAAATGGATGCGAAACATATTACTTGGCGTATGTTCAATTCTCTCTTTTGTATGTGCAGCGGTTGGCGTTGTGGGGACTTCTACAAAAGCCAATGCGCAAGAACAAAACGAGGATTACGGACAATTACTGTATTCTTTTCAAGTAATGAGCGATATGGAAATACCAGAGTCTATGTCACACAGTAATGTTACTAATTTTAGAAATGCGTTAAACGCAGTAAAAACTTACTCGCCGAACAGTGTAGGTATTGTTATGAATGGGGACTTAACTTCAAATGGGTATGAAGCGGAATGGGAAAATTGGAATAGTATCATAGAAGAAGTTGGAGGATTGCCGAATATTTATACATCGGTTGGTAACCATGACCTTACTGCAGGAACGCCAAAACCTTATGAGGAACTGTATCAGAATTATTTGACGGCAACAGGTAGAGACAATACTTATTATGACGGTTGGATTGAAGACACGCATTTCATTGTATTAGGTTCGGAAGATACGGGGCATAACGTACCTATTTATTCGGACGAACAGTTTGCGTGGTTTGAAGAAAAGCTTGCGGAGAACGCATCCTACGATAAACCGATTTTTGTTTTCTCGCACTATGCATTGAGAAACACGACGGCTGGTACGAATCTCGGCTCGATAATCGGGCATTCAGTGGGGAGTGAAGATAAATTGCGTTTTATGGATATCTTAAAGGATTATCCACAGGTAATTTGGATTACGGCACACACGCATTTTGCTGTGAATTCTCCAAACAATCATTACAATATCGACTTGGAAAATGGTAAAGGTGCCGATCTTATCAATGATGGTACTCTTTCGTATCTTTGCATTGGGGATTATAGCGCGAACACTGGTTCACAGTTCTTATTCATTGATGTGTATGAAAATGCTGTAAAGGTACAAGGTTATGATGTGCAGAACAGCAGATTTATGGAAGACGCAGTTACCGTTATCGATACCAAATCAAAAACGCCTACGAATACAACTGCTCCCAAGATTGAATTGTCAGCAGATACTATCAATGCGACGGCGCAAGAAAGCGTGAAGGCATTCATAACCTTTGAAAATGAACCGCGAGTTATGGCGGAAGATGGCGCTTGGGTTGGTATTGTTGGTAGCAACGAAGAAGGTATTGTGGGCGACATCTTACGTTATGCAATGCTGAAAGATTTGCCCAAAGATGACAATGGAAGATATGTTTGGAATATGCAAGATGATGCAAGTTGCTCCGACGCGGCTCGCGTAGAATGGCAAGAACTAATGGCAAGATATTCCGAACTTTATATTGGGCTTTTTGAGGATACTCTTTATGTGGGTTATCAGCCTAGCGCACCTACCTTTTCCGCGTATCAGTACGATCCTTATGCTAGATTGGCAAAAGCAGTTGTGAAAATAGAAGGCGGAATTGAAATGCTCGGGAAAGGTACGAAAGCTGAGCCGTATTTGATTTCAGATAAATATGCCTTTGCTGTTTTTTCTGATACAATTCGTTATAAGAAAGATAATTATAAAGGGAAATATTTTAAGCAAACCGCTGATATTGATATGAGTGGAATTAAGCTTTATGTTAATGATGAAGCTGATGCGAGTTTTGGAGGAATCTACGACGGAAACGGATATGTTCTTAAAAACATCAATTTTACGAGCGACAAAGGCTATTCGCATTTTAATAGTGTATTTGGCGTAGTAACAGGAAAAGTTCTCAATCTTGGCGTTATAGATTCGTCATTTAATGGAACGTATGTCGGAAGTATCGTTAGAAAGTTGATGGATGGCGGTTGCTTATTAAATTGTTATAGTTCGGCGGAAGTTCTTGCGAGTGGTCGCGGTACAGGTATTTGCGATTACATGACAGGTGATATGCCTAAATTGGTGAATTGTGTATTCACGGGTACTGCATCGGGGACGGCTTTGATTGGCTCTACTTATCAAGCGGTTGAACCAATCCACGATATGTTATATTACTCAACGCCTTCAGCTGCAAGTGCTGGCGTTGCAGATGGCGTAAATGCGATGGAACCTGTAGATATGGGTACGACTTCGTTTATTAAGAAACTGAATGACAATCGTGAGCAAGCAGCTAAAATGTGCGGGATATCAGTAGATTATCTTTGTGAATGGACGCTTAAGGATGGGAAGCCTGTTTTGGAACCTGCCTCTTCCAATGCTTATGTAACTTATAATATTACATATGTTTTGAATGGCGGCATCAATGACGAAAGCAATCCTTTCACTTATGCGAAAGGCGCAAGTGTTAAACTTGCGGATGCTACTAAGGAAGGGTATCAATTCGTAGGTTGGTTTAATGCTGCGGTAGGCGGTAAACAAATAACAACGATATCTAAAACTTCAACTGGTGATATCAAACTGTATGCAATCTTTGAGGCGATTCCCGTAGTTTCTAACATTGTTTATGAACTTGATGGCGGTGTTAATAGCGAAAATAATCCTGCTACTTATCAAGAAGGAGTTGGTCTAGTCCTTGAGAATGCAACAAAGGATGGATATACGTTTGTTGGCTGGTATGATGCGGCAGAAGGCGGCAACAAAATTACCGAAATTTCAACCACAACAACAGGTACGATTACTTTATATGCAAGATTCGAGAGCGTATCGGCGGATGATGGCGGTAATAGTGGATGCAATAGCAACATTGAATTAGGTGCTTTTGCGGTTATGTTATGTATAATTCCTTTTGTCGCTCTGAAAAAGAAAAAGGCAGAATAACAAGAGCGCAAAATCTAAAAAAGAGATTGGAGGGAAATTTTATGGCAAAAAATAAAATAAGAAAATTATTAATTTCCGCAATGGCAACGGCTCTTTTAGGTACGCTTGCAATAGGTGTTTCAAGTATATCGGCGTATGCTGAGGAAGGTGTTGAAAACTATTTTATGACGACGGGCGGCAGTTATACGCTTACAAATCCGACTACGGCATTTCAAGGCGTTACGTTAAATGTGAAGCCCACCGAGTCGAATGGTACGGTAGATTTGACTTTTAATGGGGCTGGTAAGCTGTGGGCGAAAAATACGACGTGGTTTGGTGGAGCACTTCACTACAAGATGGCAGATCCTACGTCTGTAGATGCTGTGATGGTTACTTATCGTTCTACTTCGGATCAAGATTATAGTATATCATTTATTACTACTGAAGATGGTACATACGTATCTTTAACTGATGATGTAAGCTTCCAGGGAAATATTCCTTATGCAAATGGTTCAATAGTACCGATGAGTTTAGATTTTAAGTCGGATTGCGCTACGCTTGAAGATGTGGTTATTGACTTTAAGCCAACCGTAGCTCCTATGCAAGCAAGAAGTTTGGAGTATTCGACGACGGAAATGTTTAAGGGAGAACTCAACTTCCGTGAATTTACTTTATCAAATATAAATACCTTATCGGCGGAATCGGCTGAAGCAGGGAAATATGCAGATCGATATAGCGAGGCTTGGGTACATCAGCTTTTAGAAGACATGTATTCGGGATATGCGATTCTGGAGTTTTCTTTTGTTGGTATAAAAGATGTTAGTGAAGGTGCTTCGATTGGCATTTGGACGATGAACGGGTTTGATTATCAAGCTTTTGGCACAAGTGGACACAATACTAGCACTGGAGCAATTCAACGTCAAGCATTCGACTGGGAGCCTTTGTTTGTTCAAAAGACTAAGGATATAAAATTTGATGTAACCAACAGTAATGCAACGAATGGTCTAGATCAGTTGTGGGAAGCTTGGGTTTGTAATACGGAGACAGGGAGAATTGCCGTTAAGGATGCTACGGACCGTTCGGGGACTCCGCAAATGACATCTCAAATATATGTTTATGATGAACCTTCAATGAATTCTTCTTTAGGAAGTTCAACAGTCGGCAATAACTTGATTTATATGGGATATCACATTATGAGACCAGGACTCATAAAGAAGCCAGTCGTTTATTATAAGAATAATAATTTGACTTTTGCTGGTAGATTTAATATTTTTTCTGCGTTAGATGTTACGACTGGAGCTACGACTGAAACTCATTATGTTCCTGCTTGGACGGATTGGCACCTTGCGGATTTGGGATTGGATAGTTGCACAACGAGCGCTGTTTGGACTGGCAGTTCGTCGTTATATGCAACAAATAAAACGTTTGAAGCCAAAGAAATCATCAACGTTAAGGAATATTTAAAACAGTCAATTACAGTAACGCTTGGTGAGCATAACTCCGTAACAGGTACGGCGATTGAGCCTACATGTTCACAACCAGGTCGTGCGGCTGGTGTGGAATGCTCTACGTGTGGAAAAATCCTGCAGAAAGGGGAATTCATTCCAGCGGTTGGACATACCTACGGACCTGCTACATATGAATGGTCAGAGGATCACTCTACGTGTACGGCAACAGTTGTTTGTGAAAGAGATGAAACGCATGTAGCAACTGAAACGAGATGGACGAATTATGTAGTTACTCAAAGTAAAGATTGTACGCACGACGAAATTTCTACTTATACTGCAACGTTTTTAGATAAG
>JAEIGA010002679.1_pt1 | contig 28279 bp, 24 predicted proteins | sample 9270691 | NCBI WGS metagenome assembly JAEIGA01 (sample SAMN17057246, study PRJNA624740) | gut metagenome | biome: biome; isolation source: fecal sample | host: Bos grunniens | place: China: Xizang | collected 2019
ATATTTGTTTTATCATCAACTCTTTGTAACGAGTGTTACAAAGACAAGCAAGGCTGGACTGCTACTTTTTTTGTCAGCTAAGGGGCTACTTGGGCATCAGCAAATCTGAAACAGACCCGAAATTACGGGTTATTGGCTTGAAATATGCCTGAAAAGGTGCTAGGCTAAATTTGTTAATGGCAAAATTCTACATCATCACCCCTGTCCTGAATTCACTGAGCTGGCTGAAGCGCTGCATTTACTCGGTGGCTGACCAGGTGACAGAAGGCGTTGAGGTGTATCATTTTGTGCAGGATGGTGCATCGACAGATGGTACGGTGGAATGGCTTCAGCAATGGAAACAGGAATCCGCAGGGCGCGAAGGGTATACCTTTGCGTTCGAGAGTGAGTCAGATGCCGGTATGTATGATGCGCTGAACAAGGCATGGGACAAATTGCCCGCAGATGCTGATATTACGGCGCATCTCAACAGCGATGAGCAGTATATGCCGAGGGTGCTGGCAAAAATAGCGGTCGCATTTGGCAAGCACCCGGATGCCGATATGCTGGTGGGCACCTACTTTGTTGTCGATGCAGACAGTCACTACATCTGCCACCGCCGCCCGGTGTCTCCGTGGCGCTGGACAAGCCAGGCTGCATGTGAGCTTATCACCTGCACCTGTTTCCACCGGGCAAGCTCATTTGCTCGTCACGGAATCCGGTTTGATACGAGATTCCGTTCATTATCTGATATGTTGTTTTTCCGAGATCTTGTGAATCACAATCTGAAGGTATGTGTTGTGCCGGAGATTATTACAAGTCTCTTTGCAATTACGGGGGAGAATCTGGGGTGGTCTGCGATAACCGAGTCGGAGTGGAAGCAAGCGCTTTCCGGTATGCCCATAGGTGTAGCGCGGAGCCGTTGGCTGTGCAATCTGGTCAGTAGCGTCAGACGTCGCTGGTGCGATTTATTTCATGTGCCTCCGCGTGAGTTTTCCTTGTACCTGCCGGGGGAAAAGGAACGCTCTGTACAGAAAATCAAGTACCCGACCTCGCATTGGGGCTGCCGCACCCTTTCCAGAGAGGAAGTTTGACTCCATTTGCTTTTTGTATCCTGCTTTCCGGGTTTGGAAATCAGCGAATGCCGTTTGCGGCATTCATGGCTTGCACGCAACGCTGTGCGACTTCGTTCCAGTTGGGGAAGGCCGGGCATACGAAAGGGATTTCTCCATCGTATGTTGCGTTGGCGGTCTGAATGAAACTTTCCGCGGATGAATTGAGGAATAAGTATTGAGCAGGTATGTTTTCTCGTATAGGAGGAATATCGGATGCAATGCAGGGCACTCCATTGAGCAGACATTCCACCGGGGGCATACCATAGCTTTCATAATCGGAGAAATAGACGGCCATGCGGCAGCTCTTTCTGAGCAATTCACGGAGCTCGTGGAAGGGTATACGTGAATGATGAATCCAGCGTGAATCCGGCAGCTTCATATCCGGCGCCATGGAACCCACGACGTGAATGCGGATGTTGTCTGCATCATTTCGTCGGGCCAGCCATTCAGAAATCCGCTGAATGGTCAGAGCAGTGCATTTGTGGGGGAAGGTGGAGGCGTAGGTGAGAATGTCCCGTTGCCCCTCGCAGACGACGTTCAGAGGCGGTGTGTCATCAAACCCTATGCCAATGCGGGCAATGCGGGCATTGGGCTGGTAGTGCAGGATGCGGTCTGCGTTAAACTGAGTATGGGTCAGAACAAGGTCTGAAATCCGCATGGCGTGCAGCGAAAGCCGGGAGAAATAGATGAATTCATGCAGAGGGAAGGGGCCTTTACGGTCCTTTGCCGGGCGTTGCTTGTAGTGTTCCCACATGACATCGTGTACATAGCAGGCAAGCTTGGTTTTTTTCAGACAGGGCAGAAAAGGCGGAACTCCCTTGGGTAGAATAGCCCATTCAGGCGCAATTTTGCGAATGGCAGCACTCAAGCCGATCTGGTCCCACCACACGCGCTTGAAGCGGCGCGGTACGGGCATATCTGTCAGATGAACATGTACATGCGGAGGAACATCAGCAAAGGCTTCCTTGCATTCGTTATTGCCTAGGATGTGGAGTTCGGTGATTTCCGGGCAGGTCATTAATCCTTTGGCTAATCCCATGGAAACATTAAAAATGCCCATGGATTTGGTGCGGAGGAAGCTCTGGTCTGTTAAGGCGATGAGGACTTTCATTCCGGCGATAGGAGGAGAAAACGGCGCACCTTGTGGGGTGCGCCGCTGTGGAAGGGGTTACATGTTAATCTGGAACAGCGGCTTGTTGTTGTTGGCCGGGTTCAGGATGGCGAAGGCCTCGCGATGGATGGAGGGGTCGCTGCGGAAGATGAGGCGGCCGGCGCACTGGCGTTCCAGCTCCATGAGCAGGGCGGCATCTTCGTTTTTGAAGCGGCTGAGCACGTCGCTGTTCACCACCACAATCATATCGCCCACGTTGTCGCGGTAACGCATGATAGTGGCCTTCAACTGGCGCTGGATTTCCACGCTCATGGTCATCACGCTCTTGACGCGGCCGCGGCCGTGGCAATACGGGCAGTGGTCGTTCACGTAGTCGAGCAGCGATTCGTTGATGCGCTGGCGGGTCATCTCCATGAGGCCGATGGGGGTAATCTGCATCACCTGCGTCTTGGCCTTGTCGCGCTTCAGGGCATCCTTCATGGCCTTGTACACGGCCAGCTGGTCCTTTCGGTGGCGCATGTCAATGAAGTCCACCACCACGAGACCGCCGATGTTGCGCAGGCGCAGCTGGCGGGCAATTTCGCGGGCAGATTCCAGGTTGGTCTCCAGGATGGTCTTGTCGAGGTCCTTGTTGCCTTTGTTGCGACCGGTATTGATGTCGATGGCAATGAGAGCCTCCGTCTCGTCAATCACGAGGTAGCCGCCGCAGGGCAGCAGCACCTGGCGCTGGAAGGCTTCGTTTATCTGCTTTTCAATCCCCAGTTCCTCGAAGATGGGCTGGCGGTACTGGTGGTACTGGATGTGACGCTTGGAGCGGCGGGAAATCTTGCCGGCAATCTCCTGCATGCGCTGGGTGGTTTCCAGGTTGTCGCAGACAATGTTGTCCACATTGTCGGTCAGGAAGTCGCGGGCGGTGCGTTCAATCAGATCCGGTTCGCGGTATACGCACATGGGTGCCGGGTTGGTGGCGAACTTCTCTTCCACCTCGCGCCACTGGGTCAGCAGCATGGCGAGGTCGCGCACAAAGTGGCGGAAACGCTGGCCCTGGGCCACCGTGCGCATGATGATGCCCATGCCTTCAGGCACGTTGAGTTTCTGCACAATCTGGCGCAGACGCTGGCGTTCCTTGGGGTCATCAATCTTGCGGGAGATACCGAACTGGTCGGTGAAAGGCATAAGCACGATATAGCGGCCAGCCAGGGATATGTTGGTGGTCACGCGCGGTCCCTTGGAAGAAATGGGGCCCTTGGTCACCTGCACCATAATCTCGGAGCCTATCGGATAGATGTCCGGAATATCCTTGCTGGTAATCTTCTTCTGCTTCTTGCGGGGACGGCCTTCTTTCTGAATCTCTTCCAGCGAGGAATCGAGCGCGAGGGGCAGGGCATCCCAGAAGTGCAGGAAAGCGTTTTTCTCGTAGCCGATGTCCACGAACATGGCCTTCAGGCCGGGCTCGATGTTCTTGACACGGCCTTTGAAAATGCCGCCTACAATGTTATCTTCGCCTTCACGCTCAATGCTGTATTCTTCCAGCACGCCGTCTTCGAGCAGTGCGACGCGGCGTTCCAGTTTTTCAGAGTTGATGACGATGGTGGTTCCCTCCCTTGGGTTGCACTGACCGAACCCGAGGAAGTGTTTGACTGTGTTGATCATTTTGGAAATAAAAGACAAAGTTTTAGGTTGAGGTTGGAGTTGTAATCACCTGGTAAACTTGCGTCTGTATCCGGGGAGAGAGAATGGTGGCTGCCGAGTTGGCGCAATGCCGCGCTGCGACCCCGCAAATGGTGCGGTGCCGGGCCGGTGGGTGCGCTGGTAGGGAACAGGAGCAGCCGCTCAGGGGGTTACTCCTCTTCAAAGACGTCATCGTTTTCCTGAAGATACTTGCCTGTGCCTTCTGCCACAGCGCTCAGCGGGTCTTCAGAAATCATGATGGGCAGGCCTGTCTGCTCGTGCAGCAGGTCGCTCAGGCCACGCAGCAGCGCGCCGCCGCCGGCCACGGTAATGCCGCGGTCGTACAAGTCACTGGCCAGCTCAGGCGGGCAATGGTCCAGTGTCTGGCGGATGGCGCTTACTATAACGTCCAGTTTATCCTGCAGCGCTTCGCGAATTTCTTCGGAGCGCACGGTGACGGTCTTGGGCAGACCGGTGCCGCGGTCGCGGCCTTTCACTTCCATCTGCAGCTCCTGCTGCAGCGGATGGGCAGAACCGACGCGGATTTTGATATCCTCCGCCGTGCGGGGGCCCACCAGCAAATTGTGGGCAGCCAGCATGTGGCGGGTGATGGTTTCGTCCAGGGCATCGCCGCCGCACTTTTCAGATTGGCTGTAAACGATACCCGAAAGGGAAATGATGGCAACTTCCGTAGTGCCGCCGCCGATGTCAACTATCATGCTGCCAACGGGTTCAGTCACGGGAAGTCCCACACCGATGGCAGCAGCCATGGGTTCTTCGATGAGTTGAACCTTGATGGCGCCTGCTTCATAGGCGGATTCTTCAATGGCGTGACGCTCCACTTCCGTAATGCCGGAGGGGTGGGCAATCAGGATTCTCGGCCCGCGGATGCTGCGGCTCTGGCAGGCACGTTTGATAAAGTAGCGCAGCATGTTGTGCGCTACCTCGAAGTCGGCAATCACGCCTTCTTTAAGCGGGCGGATGGCAACCACGCTGCCGGGCGTGCGGCCCACCATGCGCTTAGCCTCCTCGCCCACGGCCTTCACCTTGTCGCCTTTCATGGCGACAACAGAAGGCTCGCGCAGCACAATCCCCTGGTCCTTAATGTAGACCAGCGTATTGGCTGTGCCCAGGTCAATCCCGATGTCGTACGAGAAAAGACGGGCGATTTTCTTAAAAATTTGCATCATGTGAAAAGTGAATGGGGAATAGTGGTGATAAGGTGCGGCCTTTCCGGTAGCCTGGCCGGTTCTCCTTTTCAGGGGAATGAACCGATGAGATGCCATGCAGCCGTGGGGCAATCGGGCATAGAGTTGCTATAACGCACCCACGCGGAGTATAGAGGTGCGCAGGGGTGGTGTCAAGGAAATAATGGTAAACTGACGGGGATTCGGGAGCTCGAAGATTAGGCTTGACCCCGTTGGGGCAATGGGGTAGAACATGGGTGTTCATGAACAGGAAAATCATCATTGCTCTTGTAGCCTGCATGGGGTTGACGCAGTGTCATACCCTGCGGTCGGATTGCGAAGCTCTGCGTGAGCGCGAAGCTGCCATTGCCCAGGAAGAGAAAGGAGAATATTTTATCGGTCGCCGGTATTATATTCCTCTCTGCCGTTTCTGGGGGTATCTGCGCAAGCCTGGGCAGAGTTGGCGCGAGGCTAAGCTTGTGATGATGGATGAATCACTTACGCATACGCCGGACAGAGGACCGGAGGAGCCGCTGCCGGATGCAACCTTTGGTAAAGATCAGAATGTGGAGTATGTGATTTGTGGCGAATACACCGGGCGGCAGGCATATGACCCGAGCACGGATCAGGTGCTGCCTATGTTCCGCGCAACCTCATACACCGTGCGAAATCGCGAGCCCGGGTTCTTGTTTGTGCCGTCTGAGGAGTATTCGGAGAATTTTGTGAGCCTGAGACCAGTCATCATGCCTAAGCCGGAGGTGTGTGAACGCGAATTGTCAAAACCCTGAATGCTTATGACGCGCATTTCCCGCGCAAGCGCGCGCTAATTGTGCTATACTTCGTAAAAATTAACTTTTTATTTTACTTCGTAACTTTTCGATTCTCGTATGGCTCAGTCTAAAATCCTTGTAGGCCTTGAAATTGGTACCACAAAGACCTGTATGGTGGTAGGGGAGATACGCCCGGATGCCACCGCCACCATTATCGGTATAGGTGAGGTGAAAAGTGCAGGTGTGCGCAAGGGTGAGGTAACGGAGCTGAGCATGGCGCGCCAGTGCGTGTGCGATGCCTGGCAGCTTGCCCAGGACCACGCCGATGTGGACATTCTCAATGTCTTCCTCTCCGTTACCGGTGAACATATTGTGGGGCAGAATAATGTGGGTTGCTTCCGTTTGCAGGATAATGAGGACATTATTGAAGATGAACACGCCTATGCTGCCAAGGAGAAAGCTGAAAAGCTCGAGCTCTCAGCAGACCGCTTCGTGGTGAACCGTGAGTTGGGCGGTTTCTCCATTGACGGGGGAGAGCCCACCCGCCACCCGGCCGGGTTAACCGGGCGCACGCTTGATGTGAATTGCCATATCATGCATGGCATCCGCACCCGCTTGCAGAATTCATTGCTTTGTGTGCGCCAGGTGCCGCTGGAGGTAGAAGACCTGGTGTTTGCCCCGTTGGCAACAGCGCAGATGGTGCTTACCCGCCAGCAGAAGGACAGCGGTGCGCTGCTTATCGATATTGGTGGCGGCACCACGGATTTCATCTGCTTCAAGGGTGGGGATGTCGTTGCCTCCGGGTGTATTCCCATGGGGGGCAACAATATCAACCAGGAAATTGTGCGCCTTACAGACCAGCGCGTCAGTTTCAAGGCGGCAGAAGTGCTCAAACGCACGGAAGGTAACGCCTTTGGCGATATTAAAGACCATTCCCTGGCGCAGTACAAGAGCGAGCTGGGTATGCACGATGTGACCATCGAACGCGGCCAGCTTAATCGCATTATCCGCAATAGTCTGGCTGCCATGCTGCTGCAGGTGCGCGACCGCATACCCTCTGAGCTGCTCAACCCCGGTATGGGGATATACCTCAGCGGTGGCACCAGCTTCATGCGTGGGCTCGATGGCCTCTGCCACTATATTTTCGGCGGTATGCCGGTGCATCAGCCTGCGCCGTTGCCTGCCGGGCACAACCATTCCTACCTGTCGGACCCGCGGTACTGCACGGCGATTGGCCTCATCCGCTATGCGCAGCGCTATGATGATGACGCCATCAACCCGCACCGCGGCAATATGCTTGCCCGTTTCCTGAAGTTCCTGCGCGGCGGGCGCTGATTCTGACTCTTTCCCCATATCAACCATGCTTCCCTACCAGACAAGCTCCCGTAAAGAAGAGGGTATCGTCATCGTCGGTCTCGGTGGTGCCGGTGCCAGTATCCTGCAGCGTTTCAGCGGTTCCAGCGCTGAAAATGTGCGCCTCAGCATTATGTCGCTGGATGAGCGCCTGGGGCGCGAATGCGGCAATGTGGAATTCATTCAGCTGGGGGCGGGGTTGAACCACGGCCTTGGCTCCGGTGGCGATCCCGAGGTGGCGCGCCTTGCGATAGAGGAAAGCAACGGGCAGATAGATGCGCTGCTGCGTGGTGCACGCCTGCTGGTGATGGTGGTCGGACTTGGCGGTGGCACGGGTTCGGGTGTGGCGCCGGTGCTGGCACGCAAGGCTAAGGAAGCGGGGCTGTTCCTTGTGTCTGTTGTGGTGATGCCGTTCAGTTTCGAAGGTGCCCGGCGCCGCAGCCAGGCAGATAAGGCGCTGGAGGAGATAGCCGGTATCTCAGACATTGTGTTCTGTTTTGAAAACGACTACATGGAAGATCTCTTCCGCAGCCGCACAGGCGCACAGGCTGTTTTTGAGGAAGCCAATGCATTGCTTTCGCAGGCAACGGCCTCTGTGCCCCTGCTGTCCAATTCGCCTGGTATCATCAACATCGGGCTGGATGAGTTGGTAACTGCTCTGGATAACAATGATTCCCGCTGCATCTACGGCGCCGGCAAGGGCTATGGCGCGAATCGTGCTGCAGATGCAGCCCGCGCGGCTCTGGAATCCCCCCTGGTGGCTTATCACGATGCCATCAGGCATGCCCGCACCGTCATCGTGCATATTGCCGGAGGCAACAACATGTCGCTGGCAGAATTGCGCGTGGCTATGGAAACCGTACGCGCCGGACTCGGCGGTGACGATGTGAATATCTTCTTTGGTGCTGCGGTCAAGGCTCATCTGGGTGAGGAAATGCGCGTGAGCATCATCGCCTCTGTCGATTTTCATGAGATGCAGGCTGCAGTAGCCGCAGATGCTGCAGCGGCAGAACAGGAGCTCCCGGCCGAAGCCCCCATGGCGGAGGAAGAGCCTGAGCTGGAAGAGGAAATGGAGCAGCTGGAGGTTGCGGAGGAAGAATATACCGAGCCGGAGTATGAGGATGAACCGGAACTAGAGAGCAGTGAACCCCTGCTGGAGCCAGAGGAAGAAATGCCGCTTCCTGTCTATGCCCCGACGCCCGAGCCTGTGGTTGAACCGGAGCCGCTTCCCTCGTGGGAGCCTATACCGGAACCTGCTCCTGCCCCCGTTTCTGCGCCCGCACCCGCGCCGCGCGAAGCGCGTCAGAGTGAATTCAATCTTGATATGGCTTTCGGCACGGCGGATGATGAAGTGCCGGCAGATTCCATGGAGCGCGTGGCAGATATATTTGGAGACGATGATGACCTGGAGCAAATGATGGCCAGGCACACCGCATCGCCTGCGCGCACAGCCGGCAAGATAAACGTGTTCCCCAAGAAAGCCGAAGTGGAGGCAGAGGAGGCCCTTTCAGCCCGGGTGCGCAGCATGTTCGAGGACGATGAGCCTGTGGAAGATAACTTCGCGCCCCAGCCCGCACCGCGTTCCATTCCCCGCCATTCCTCGCTGGGGTATAACGATATGCGGGATATTTTCCCGGGCGGTTAAGATAATTTCCAACGCATTGTGCAGAGCGGGGCAGAACAAGCTTGTTTTGCCCCGCTCTGTCTGTTATAATGACCGCGTATGAATTCACAGGGCATCACCTTATACAATCGCTACACCGGGCAGCTGGAACAGGAAAAAGTGCTGGGCGAGGCAGCCTTGCGCTGGGTGTATGGTACACCGCTGGGGCGGCTGAGCCTGCATTTGCTCATCAAGCGTGCGTTTTTCTCCCGCCTCATGGGGTGGATGAAGGATACCCGCAGCAGCGGCAGCCCGGAGAAATTGAAAGCCTTCGTGGAGGAGTACAATATCAATATGGCAGATTATGAACGCCCGGTAGACCAGTACACGAGCTTCAATGATTTCTTTTATCGTAAATTAGCGCCGGGAGCACGCCCGATTTGCGGCGATGGGCAGGTAGCGCTGCCGGCAGATGCCCGCCACAGCGGCTGGCAGGATGCCTCCGAAATTACGGGGGTATTTGTGAAGAACCAGCGCTTTGATTTGCCCGCGCTGCTGGGCAGTGCTGAACTGGCAGAGAGGTATGCTCATGGCACTGTGGTGCTTTCCCGCCTGTGCCCGGTGGATTACCACCGTTTCCACTTCCCCGCGGCGGGTGTACCGGAAGCTCCGGTGCGTATTCCCGGCCCGCTGGCCAGCGTGTCACCGTATTGCCTGCGGCATAATCTGGCCTGGCTGTGGACGAATAAGCGCGAACTTACCGTGCTGCACACCGAGACTATGGGAGATGTGCTCTGCCTGGCTGTGGGTGCCACCGGTGTGGGCGCCATTTACCAGACATACGAACCCGGCAAACCCGTCAACAAAGGTGATGAGCATGGCTACTTCGGTTTCGGCGGCTCTACGGTGATGACTTTCTTTGAACCAGGCAAGGTGAAACTGGCAGAGGATATTCTGACCAACACCGCCAACTGCACTGAGACCTTTGCCCGCATGGGTGACGTGCTGGGCACGGTGGTTGGATGTTGAATGTAGAATTTTTTAATTCTACATTACACCATCAGGGCGTCTGTTTCCACCTCCGGCTCGGGCCAGATAGCTTCGCGCACCATGAAGTCCTCCCAGCCCAGGAGGAGCTGCTCAAACGTGGCCGGGCTTACATCGAACTGAGTAATGGTGTGGTCTGCCGTGGGGGAGAGAATGAGCTCCACTTTGTTGCCCAGGCGTTCCCATTCGTCGCAGAACCATTGGCGCATTTCGAAATCGAGCAAGGGGTCCAGCATGCCGTGCGCGCAGAAAAGGGCGGGTAGTTTGCGGCGGAGCAGGGCACAGGGATTCACCGCGTTCGGGTTTGTGGCTTCCGCCGGAATGTTCAGCTGGCGGGCCTCCGGGGCATCGGTATCCACCACGCCGCGGAAAATGGCAACGCAGGCCGGCTGCAGGGGGAGAATGTCCTCTTTTTTGAACTCCCACCACTTTTTTTCATGAATCATGGGTTGCATGGCGCAGTTAAGAGCCATGAGCCCTCCGGCATCTGCCCCGGCCAGGGTGATGCGGGCTGCATCAATACCCAGACCGGCAGCGTTGTGGTGCAGCCATTTCCAGGCATCCAGCCCATCGCCTATAATATCATCCGCCTGCACATTGTAACGGGCGCGTGTGCGATATTCGGGCAGCAGGCACACAATGCCGCGGTGTGCCAGGTGCATGGCCCAGGATACAAACTCTGTGCTGTATTCCAGCGACCACATGCCACCGCAGAAAAACATGACTGCCGGTGCAAAATGCTCCGGCTTGTGGCCGCGCGGTGCGAACATGCGCATGCGCAGCGAGGCGCCATCTGCAAACCGCTTCCAGATGAATGAGGGCGCTTGCTCCAGCATCTGGCGATACCGGGCTTCGCCCTCGCGGTGAGCATTGCGTGGAAATGACGTCATAATACGCCGCTAAGTATGCTATTTTCTTGCCAGAAAAGCAAGCCTGTTGTAGGTTCTAATCAGTTATGAAAGCTATTTTTTTCACATGCTGCCTGCTGGTGGGTACCGTGCTGACTGCCGGGCAGAGCATAGCTGCACCAGAGGCTGATAAAGAGCGCTTCGGCATGCCGCACCAGGAAACGGTACGCAAGACAGTGGAACGTGTGTACAGCACGTGGCGCCTGGGCATGATGCGCAGCGACGCGCGCGCCTGGAGCAGTGTTACCACAAAGTCTCGCCAGACCAAAATCCGTAACATGATTGTCTCCCAGAAAGGCGATTTCCCGTCCGATTTCTTTTACCAGCAGCCGGAACCTCCCAGTCTGGATAATTTCGAGTATATTGGCACCATCACCGGTTGCAATCACCACACTCTGGCTGCTACCTATGTGGGCAATGTGCAGCTGGGCGATAGCAAGGCGGCAGAAAATGCCTATGTGGTGCTGATGGTGTTTGAAGATGGTAAATGGAAATTTGACCAGAGCCGCCTGTTTAATCTGACCAGGCTGCCGCAAGTAAAGGAACGCCTGCATAAGTACGATTTGAGCGTGCTGAAGGAACAGGATGGTTTCCACCCCTACGATGAACCTCCGGCCATTCCTGCGCTTTGCCCGGCTCCTCAGCTTATCGGCAAGGTGTTTGTGGATGCACCGGGACGCCGTGTGGAAATGAAGATTAATGGAATCTCGGTTCATGAATTTGAGGATGAACGCCGCGCGGATGTGATTTCCGGCGGGTTGCGCCGCGGTAAGAACACCATCAGCTACACCATTACTACTAATGAGAAACAGCAGCACCCCAGCATGGGAATTGGCCTGTTTGTCATGCCGGAAACCCCGGGAAACCAGCCCATCTGCGTGTTTGACCACATTCTCGACGAAACGGATGAAGCCAAGGGTGGCGAGTTTACCTTTGAAATCCGCAATGAGAACATTGCAGCCATGAATCCGCGTTATACGGGAGTGGCTCCGCAGCCATTCCACGCTGTGCCGCTTAAGAAGCGGCCGGCCAAGGCTGCCAAGTGAGAGTGCTGCTTCATCCCCCAGCTGTGCCGGCTGGGGGCTTTTACTTCATATCGGTCACGCCGATGCGGTCGAGCAGGTTGAGCTGCTGCATGAGCTGCTCTGCAGTGGTCTGGCCTTTCAGGAGATTGCGGTAGTGCTCAATCAGCTCGGTGGTTTTTTCGGCGGTTTCGTCGAGCAGCTCCAGACGGAAGCGGTTCAGGCCGCAGCGGCGCATGCCGTCCACGTAGCGGGCGGCGGATTGTGCCTGGCCGTTGAACATGGTGTTGCGGCAGCCTTCATCGCTGCGCAGGTAGTGCATGGCGTGTGCCCGGTCCATGATGCGCACTTTGTGGTGGTCGCAGGGCTGGCCGCAGTCCTTGAAACTGTGTCCCTGGCTCAGGAAAGTGCAGAAGACGCAGTGCTCAGTGTGGAACATGGGGATGTGCTGGTGCAGCGTGAGCTCCATCGACGGACCGCAACCGCTTGCCAGCAGGTCTGCCAGCTGGGAGGCATTCAGATCGTAGGAGACGGTGAGTGCCTTCATGCCGAAATCCTGCCACACGGCTACGCTTTCCGGGTTGGCGGTGTTGAGGGAGAAATCTCCCACCATGGGGATGCCTTTGTTGCGGAACCAGTACGCTGCACCCAGGTTGCGCACGAGCACGCCATCCGGCGCGGCGGCGGTTATGTATTTGAAGTAACCCGCTTCATGCGGCTTCATGATACGCATGGTGGCTATCCATATCCGGGTGTCTATATGGTTTTGGCGTATATTTTTAGTCACCTCTTCGTAGCTGCGGATGTTCTTGAAATCCAGGTAGATGCGTTTGATGCCGGCATCGGCAGCGGCGTAAGCCTGCCCGGGTTCGCGGCAGAGTACAGAAAGCTTGTACCCCTTTGCCGGAGCGAGGGGAGGGAAGGGGTGGCTCCAGCCCTTCCAGGTGACGGCGCGGTGTGCAGGGCTGCTGCTCTGTGGTAGTTTTTCTACCAGTTCGCGGCGCATTTTGTTGAGAATGGAGATGGGGAGCATGAGCCCTTCCTCCAGGTTGCAGGTGCATTTGCCCAGGGTGAAGCCGGTGCCGCCGAGTCGTGCAAATTGCGCTTCGATGACCTCTGCGGTAAGCGGGCGTTTTTCCGCGGGTTCGAGCGGCTGGCCGCTGCCCACAGTGATGCCGCGGCAGGTGGCGGAAAGCTGGCCGCCGAGGCGGCCTTCGAAATGGATTTCGAGCAACTCGCCCGGTGCAGTGGCTGCATGGCGGTCGAAATTGCACCAGGTGCCATGCAGGTATTTATCCAGCGCGGGGTCGGCAGTTTTCCAGAGTAAATCACCCGGGCGTACGAATCGCCAGTTGATGTGGCTGCCTTTGCCGTGGAAAAAGAGACGGGTTCCCTGCACGCGCCAGATGCGGCCGCCTTGTTCTTCGTTGCGGTCCTGGCCGGCGTCAATGACGAAGCCATCGCCGGGGGCTATGGTGATGAGCGGGGCAGCGTCCAGCTCAACCCAGCCCTCGCCGCAGCGGATGATGCGCCCGGCAAGTGCGCCGCGTTTCTTGCCGAAACGCCCGTGCGTGAGCAGGGGGTGGTCTGTGCCATCGAGCCAGCCCGTGGAGAAACCGCGTGAAAAGGCCATCTGCATGGCATAGAGGTCGCGCTTGCGCTTTTCGGCGTGAAGCGGTCTGCCAGCCAGTGCGGCATCTATGGCGCGGCGGTAGGCGCGAGTGGTGGCGGCCACATATTCGGGGCTTTTGAGACGCCCTTCAATCTTGAAGCTGTGCACCCCGGCAGCAATCATCTGCGGTACGCGGTCGAGGGCGCATAAATCCTGAGGAGAGAAGATATAGCGGCGTTCGCCGAGGTCGCGCAGGCGGCCATCAACCTCCAGCTTGTAGGGCATGCGGCAGGCCTGGGCGCACTCGCCGCGGTTGGCGCTGCGCTGCCCCAGGGTTTCACTGGTGAGACACTGCCCTGAGTATGCCACGCAGAGCGCGCCGTGGCAGAATACCTCGATGGGTTTGGTGGTGGCTTTTGCGCAGGCTTCGATTTCGCGCAGGGAGAGTTCGCGCGAAAGGACAATCTGCTGCGGGTCAAACAATTCATCCACCAGGCGCACAGCCTCCGGGCTGCTCACGGTCATCTGCGTGGATATATGCAGTTCGATGCTCCATCGCCCGGCTTTGCGGTGCTGGGAAATGAGACGGGCCAGCCCCATATCCTGCACAATCACGCCATCTACACCGGCTGAGTCCAATGCGTCAAGATAGGCAACAGCCTGTTCGAACTCTGCCGGGAATATGAGCACGTTCATGGTGACGTAGCCGCGTACGCCATGGCTGTGCAGAAAGGGTATGAGGGCGTTGAGGTCGTCCAGCCTGAAGTTGTCTGCGCGCATGCGCGCGTTGAACTGGTCAAGCCCGAAGTAGATGGCATCTGCCCCATTGGCAACAGCTGCGCGTGCGCAGTCCCAATTACCTGCTGGTGCAAGTACTTCCGGCTTTTTGTTCATGAGGTGTACTGATAGTGGTTCAGGCCATGCTGCGGATGCGTGCCCGCTCAAAATCGGCAGGGCAGATGGTGACGTTTACCTTGTCGCCAGGTTTGATGACCTCCAGAAGGTGCGCTTCTTTGAGCTGCACAAAGGCAACGGTTGCTTTCCCGTTGGGCAGGGTGGCGTGAAATGCAGTAGGTGCAAAGCGCTCGCAGATGGTGCAGACGCAGTCGATGTATTGGGAAGGATATTGGTTCATGGTCTGTCAAAAGAGAGCTCGGAGGAGAGAACCAGCGGCATCAGCGGCGTTTTTGATGGAATCGCCGGTTTCCGGCTCGTCCTCTTCTTCTTCGTCGTCCGATATGGCTTCTTCTTCTTCCTCAGAGTATTCCTCGTCGTCTTCTTGGGTTTCAGATGCCTGTCCCTTGTTGCTGAACAGCGTGTTGAGCAGACCTGAAGCAGCCTGTGCCGGAATGTCAGCTACCATTTTGCCGAGGTTTGCACCCACGATTGCGGCGATGCGGACACTGAGGTCTTCCTGAGGGTGCTCAAGTGTACCACTGAGGTTGACATTGACCCACAGATAGCCTTTTTCCGGACCTTCTGCGGTAAAGAGCTGGTCTGCGAGTTGCTCCCGGGGGACGGGCAGGGTGCTGATAACGCGCCCGGGAATCCCGATGGTCAGCTTGCCGGCCAGCTGACCACCAGCGCCGACCAGAACTTGACCGCGGATAATGAGCATTCCCCGCTTGGCTGCAATGTGGATTTTATCGAACATCCAGGCATTTTTTATCTGGTCATTGCTGTAGGGGTAGAGAATCTGGCAATCTGCCTTTTCGAGTTCGACTGTGCGGTATGGATGGGTGGCACCCAGGGGAAGCTGGGAGAGGAAGGGAAGCCCCTCCAGCACTCCATTAAGGACGGAAAGGTTGCCCGTGGCGGTGCGGATGCTGCCTTTTTCGCCCGTGAGCATGATGCGGCCGTACATTTCACCCGAGAGGCGTTTCTTCCAATCGTCATTCAGAAGGCGGTGAATGTCGCCCTTATTTACCTGCAGGTCACAGGTCCAGAGGTGGCTCTTTAAATCATAATGAGCCCTGGCGCGCATCTCACCAGGTGTCAGCATGATGCGGCTTTCTGTCAAATCCAGCCCTTTGCCGTTGTATATGGCTGTGGCGGATTTGATGCTGCTGTCGCGCAGGAAGGAGAACGGGGTGTGGAAACGTGCGTTTTCAGCCTGAATCTGCCATGCGTTCTTTCCGATTTTCGGGGCTGGGACCGCACTGATAGTGGCGCCGAGTATCTGGTATGTCTTATCGTTGTTAGTAAAGTGCAAATCGGAGTCTTTGCATTCCAGAAAATCGAGTTGAAGCTGCCCTTTGCTTTGGGGGGCTTTGCCCGGCGTGGCTGCGGCCGCTTTCTTGGTGGGGGATGCGGTGGCCGGGGTATCACCGGAAACCGGCGGGTTGACAATGACAACGGATGCATCCTCCAGACTCAGTTTGTGAAGATGCAGCCGGCGGCTCAACAACGCAGCCCGGTTGACTTCTGCGCTGATGCGGCCAACACGCGCCTGTTCTACATTACGCACGCGCGCGAGTTCGATGCCGGCGCAGGATACGCGGTCACCGTCAATACTGAGGTTGCTGAGGATATCGACCTTGTCTGCTTGGAGTGTGGTAGTGGCTGTGCTGGAAATTTTCTGCCGGAAAGAGTCGCCCTGTAAATAGGCCAGTAGCTGATAATAACCGATAACACACAGAATGATAAGTAGCAAGAACAGAGCTGCTGTTGCAATGAGAATGCGGCGCACCAGCCTGGAGCCGGATGCTTTGCTGTGGCTCGAGAAAAGTTTTCCTTTGTTTCGCTTTGCCATAAGTCGGCTCTTTTATAACAGGCTGTACGCCGTTTTTCAAGTGTTTAATGCCCCCGGTGCGCGTGAAATGTTCAAAAAGTGAACGGCTGATGAAAAATGTATTGACTATCCGGGCTGAATTTGCTTGAATACCTACTGGAATCATCTAACCATACTCTGTTTTATGAAATTCACCGCTCTCGTTCTTTCCGTAGTTACGGCTGTGGCCTTCAGTTCCTGCTGCTGCCAGCGTCAGGCTGCACCCAAGCTTCGCAATATTCCTGCAGACCTTATTCCTGAAGAGCAACCTGGTCAGCCCGGTTTCCCTGGTGATATGCCCGGTCAGCCTGGCGAACCCGGTCAGCCCGGTGAACCCGGTCAGCCCGGTGATGCTAACCAGCCGGTCGGACCTGTGAAGGTGCTGGACGGTGTGGGCAAGTAAAAGCTTCTCCAGATGAATTTGATAAGTGCCGGGTGCGTGCGCCCGGCACTTTTTGTTGCCATTGAGTCTGCATTGTGATAGGATGAACGCATGAAAACAAAGATATTGCTTGCTGTTGCCGTGTTGTTGGGTATGGTGTCCTGCAGTACGAGCGTGTATGAGCATCCTGCTGTGGATGCAGCACCTGTGTTCCCCGGAAGTCGGGCCGTGCAGAAGAAAGCTCGAAACGTGGTGCTGATGATTGGTGATGGCATGGGGGCGGAGCATGTGTGGGCGGCGTGGCTGAGTAATAAGGGAAAATTAAATATAACGACCCTGCCGGTGACCGGTTTTTCCATTACGACATCGGCTTCACATACCGTCACGGATTCTGCAGCCGGTGGCACGGCCATTGCGTGTGGCTGCAAGACGCGTAATGGTCAGTTGGGTATTGATGCCGATGGGGGACGTCTCGAATCCCTGGCAGAAAAAATGCGCAAGGCTGGAAAATCGACAGGAATTGTCGTGACTAAATCGGTTACAGACGCGACGCCGGCGGCGTTTTATGCGCACGTGAAGAGCCGTCATGATACATCTGCCATAGCCGGAGCGCTGGTAGATGCCGGTTTTGAGGTTGTGGCAGGCGGCGGTGAAGGGGATTTTACGCCGGCACAGCGAGACAAGCTTGCCGCGAGCAGCCAGTTGTTCGAGCTGGCGGCTGCTGGCGATTGTGAGCCCGCAGGTAAACGTGGAGCATGGCTGCCTCTTACCGTGCAAAAGGCCTTGCAGATTCTGGAAAAGGATAAGGATGGGTTCTTCCTGATGGTGGAAGGCTCGCGGATTGACCTCTCCGCGCATGTGAATGATCTGCCTGAGACTGTGCGGGAAACGCTGGATTTTGATAAAGCAGTGGGTGTTGTGCTGGAGTGGATGCGGACTCACCCGGATACGCTGCTGGTGGTAACTGCTGACCACCAGACAGGTGGCCTTTCTCTTCTGAATGGAGACAAAGCTGCCGGAAGTGTCAAGGCGCATTTTTCTACCTTCCGGCATAGCGGGGTGTCGGTGCCGGTGTATGCGGCGGGCTGCGGCGCGCAATCGTTCACCGGTGTGCAGGATAATACCGAGCTTGCAGGTAAAATTCTACAGGCTGCGCAATTGCCAGCCTCGCGCGTACGGGTAAAATAGTTGTTTTTTTGCATGAAAAAGTGCGGGAATTTGCAATTCTTTCTTGCCATGTGGGTAGAATATGATTAAATAGAGGAGTCAATTCTGCATTACCAAGCTATGAAATCCATGATTACTCGTTTTAGTGTACGTGCCCTGTCCCTGCTGACAGCTGCAATGGTTACTCTCCCCGGCCTTGTGCTCGCCCAGGAAGAAGGTGAGGCTGCTGTGAAGCAGACCAACATGCTTCAGAAGTGGGTGATTGACGGTGGCTGGACCATGATTCCGCTCGTGATTCTGTTCTTCATTACCATCATGCTGGTGGTTTATGTTGCCATGCAGCTCAACAAGAAGAACTTTGCTCCCGCCGCGCTGCGTGATGAACTTGTTTCTCTGATGGGTGAATGCCGCGTGCAGTCCGCTATCAAGCTTGCAACCGAAAGCCCCACTTACCTGGGCCGCCTGGTGGCTTATGCTCTGCCGAACGTGGACGCCAACAAGCCTGAGGACCTGGGCAAGGATGCCGTGTCCGACGCTGTGGCTGACTTCACCGCTAACGAACGCCCCGCTCTGATGCGCTACGTCGACCTGGTGGCTCTGTCCGGTTCCATCGCTCCGACCATCGGTCTGTTCGGTACCATTCAGGGTATGGTGGAAGCCTTCGCCGTGCTGGCTGAAACCGGTCAGGCTGACCCGACCACACTTGCAGGCTCCATCTCCGTGGCACTTCTTACCACTTTCTGGGGTCTGATTATCTCCCTTATTGCTCTGCCGGTGTTCTATTTCCAGAATAAGCTGGCTAAGGCTCGTGAGGCTGAGTGCATCAACGCCGTGGAGGATATGATGAATGCCGCCATCAATACGCTGAATGGCGAGGCTATGCTTGCCCGCATCCCCGAAGGTTTCGGTGGTGATGACGAAGAAGAGGGCGAGGAAGAAGAGGAAGAATACGAGGAAGAAGAGGGCGAAGAGGAGGAAGCTTAATTCCTTCTGTTTCCCGATCAGGGCTGGCCTTGTATGCCTGTAGCAGCAGAGCGCAAGGCCAGCGTTAACTGACAAAAACCCTGTCAAAAAGTATGGCAAAGAAAAAAGCACGAGCTGAAGATGAGACTAAGGCTGAGCTGAACATGTCGTCCATGATGGATGCGTGTTTCCTGCTGATTATTTTCTTCGTGGTGAATGCCTCTCAGATTACAGTGGCCAAGGACCCCTGCGTCAGAATGCCCAATGCGGTGACATGCTCTGATATGAAGGATGCCAATGGTTGCGTTGTGGTCAACGTGTTCGCAGATGCGGATAAAATGAGTGACAAGGAAGCATCCAAGTTTGCTGAGAAGTATGCACCCGGCACTGCCTGGGGCGTGTCTGATGGCTCCAAGACCATTGGCTACGGACCTGAACAGGTACAGGATCTGACCGACTATATCACCAAGCAGGTGGAGTTCTGGAAAGGAAAGAATACCGACCCGAATCTGATTCGCCTCTATATCCGTGGTGACAAGGATGCCTCCTGGGAACGCTCTGCCGCCGTGATTCGTTGTGCAGCCGCAGCAGGTTTGTCCAATGTGGTGTTCGGTACACTTCCGGCCAATTAATCATCAAGAAACGAAAGATTACTGAAATATGGCAAGACGTAAACAACGCGAGGCTGAGCCTGAAGAAGAGCCGCAGATGAACATGTCGTCCATGATGGACGCCTGCTTCCTGCTTCTGATTTACTTCATTGTGGCGACCTCCCTGGTGAGTGAGAAGCGTTTGAGTGTATCTCTCCCCGGTGGTGAATCTACGGGTGGTACGCCTCCTCCCCTGGAACCAGGACGCATCAAGATTGAGGCGAACGGCTCAGTTTATTGGAACGGCGATATGGCTATGGCCGGTCCGATGGATCCCACGCTTAAGCCCCGCACGCCTGAATACCGCGAGCAGCGGCAGATGGGTGAGCTGGTGGAAGCACTCAAGAACCTGGCAGAAGCAGCCAAGGCTGCTGATACGACTCCCATTGTGATGGTAGAGGGTGCGACAGCAACGCCTCACCAGCGCATCGTGGACGTGATGGCCGCTCTCTCCGAAGCTGGTATTACCACTGTGGGCCTGAATACGGCTGCGCAGGAATAACCCCTAACCCGGACTCAGGAGGGGAGCGTGTGGAAGAATTATCCGCGTGCTCCCTTTCTTTGTCCCTCACCCACGACACTTTTTAACACTAAACGGAAATATTTATGAATACTTATACCACAGCAGTATCTGTGATGGCGGCTCTGGCATTATCCATGCCTGTAGTCTGCCAGGCTCAGGATCCGCTGTCCTCCCTGACCAAAGTAAAATTACTGGCTAAGCAGGGGAAGACAGAAGATGCCATCAAACTCTGCGATACCATTATTACCAAATTCGGTGGTAAGGGTGCAACAGCTCAGCAGTTTGCCTATGTACTTCCCTACTATGCCTGGGAAAAAGGTGTTACCTATTTCAGCGCCGGCAGATATGATGAGGCGTACGCGGCATTCAAGGCATTCAAGGATGAGCAGCGCTGGCGTGATGCGAAACAGCTTGCGCGCGCCAAGGCAAATTCCACAGGAGCTGGTTCCCGCGAGGCGTATGAACCGTTCTTCACATATGCTCTGTTCCAGATGGGTAACTGCCGCTATAAGCAGGGCGTGGGAACAGATGGTCAGAACAACGGCGATAAGAGCAAATTTGAAGATGCCATTAAATGTTTCGAAGAATATCTGAAACTGATACAGCGCGACAAGGTGACCAAGACTGAGAAAGCGCAGAAGATGGATGGTATTCTTTGCTTCATGCTGACGCAGGCCTACATACTGAAAGAAAATCCTGATTTCAAGAAGGCGGCCTCCTATCTTGAAATGAGCCGCAAAGCCAAGGGGCGCGTGCCCGATGAAATGGCTATGGAGGGGTTGAACACCATTGTGAATGTGGCTATTTCCAAGCCTGAGAATGTGGGTTGGGTGTATAAGCTTATTGAATCCAGCCCTGCCAGCTATAATCTTGACCCTGCTCGTGCAGCTTCCAACATCAGCAAGTTCTATAACCTTGGTCAGCGAGCCTATAAGGTGATGAATGATGCCTTGCGCGCAGGTGCTGATGAGCAGGCTGCAGATGCTGCCCGCTCTGCCAATACGCTGTTTGGTCTCGTGGCAGACTCGCCCGCAGCCCGTACCGCGCTTGTAGCGCAGGCCAAGGCTCTGGGTAAGTACAAGCAGGCGGTCACGGATCGTGGAACAGGCATTCAGATGTCTGCTGCCTATGCCCGTAAGTGGAATACCAATATCAAGGCGTTTGTTGATAAAGGTGCCATATTTGAAGGCTTCTCTGTGATGTCTTCTTCCGTCATTGCCAAGGATATGGGGTCTAACCGACTGGCGAAAGCCGGTTTCCAGGTGCTTTATGACCGCTATGGTAAGTTGGCGCAGCCTGCCCGGAGTAAGGATGCCCAGCCCACACCCATGCGTAATAACATCATCCTGCAGCTGAGCTCTCTCTGCCGTATGACGGGAGACGAAGCCAATGCCCTCAAGTACGAAAAGATGCTGGATGGTGTTGATATGGGCGACAATAACAAGGTGCTTGCTTTCCAGGCGATGAGCCAGGCTGTCAAAGAACAGAATTGGGAAGCAGTGATGCCCAAGGCGCAGGAGGTGATGGAGCTTCTTAAGGAAGATAAGACCAACAAACTCTATCTGACTGCCCGTTACATGCTGGTGGCTTCCCAGTACCAGCTTGGTGATTATGAAAAAGCAGCAGAGGCAGCCAAGGCTCTTATCAGCAGCGGAGAGATGAAGTCCTCCGAGGGTAAGGACGGGCTGACACCGCAGGAAGCTGCCAAATATGACAATGACGTCTATCTCTTCCTGGTTGATGCCTATTCCCGCCTGGCGCATCAGAAGCCCGCTCTGCGTAATGATGCTATCAAGGCATTTGATGAATATGCCGCCAAGTATGCAACCACAGATTTGAAGGAAGCTCCGCAGGCAGACAAGTTGTATTACACGGCTATCAGCTTGCTGATGCAGCGTGCCAATGCAGCTGCAGATGATAAGAGCGCAGAAGCAGACAAGAGCACAGCTCTCAAGTACTGCGACCATATCTGCAAGAACTGGCCGACCAGCGACCTGTACTCCACCGCGGAACTTCTGGCAGGCAGCATTCTGCTCAACAGCTTTGACGATGCCTCCAAGGCTTCCGCCATGCCCCGTCTGGAGCGTGCAGCAGCAGCTGGTGTCAAGTTGGGTAGCAAGTCCGGCAGGTCCACTGCAGCTAATGCGTATTTCTGGCTTGCTTCCTATGCTGGTGATTATCCCAACGAAGGCGAGACAGAGGAAGCAACCAAAGCACGCCGCCGTGGCTATGCCGAGGCATATTGGAAGGACGGTGATGCCGAGGGTGATCCCTTTGCACTGCCGATGACGGCGCTTTACCTGAACATGGTGACCAGCAAGGAGGAGTACGAAGCCGCTATCAAGCGCGCACAGACTACCATTGCCCGCGAGGCTAACTACATGTTCAAGAATTCGAAGCCTGACCCTGAACTGGAGAAGACTATCAACACCTACGTGGATTCTTATGTGAATGGCAGCAAGACTTATCTCAACAAGACTCTTACGCTTGAAGAGAAGACGGCTCACTTCACGAGTTTCCCCGGTGTTGACCCGAACGATAAATACACCAATGCTATCTTCCGTATGGCGCAGATCAGCTCCATGAACCAGGAGTTGGTGGCGCTGAAGGATGATAAGAGCGCGGCTGAGAAGATGGAGAACCAGATTCAGACAGTGTTCCGCAATATGACCAGTTCGTTCAAGGCGGCGGATCTGACCAACTACATCTGCGTTGAGGTGGCGGACCACCTGCTGCGCTATGTGAGCAAGTTCCCGGATCCCTCGACCCGCACGGAAGAGCTGGGCATTGCAGAGGAATATTACCAGACCGTCATTGACCGCAAGAAGGACCTTGTGGCGGATGCCGAACTGGGGCTTGCCAATGCTCTGTCGTATTCCAAGGATGCGGCTAAGCAGAATAAGTCTGCCGATTTGTATAAGAAGGTATCTGCCAACTCTGACCCGAAGGTGGCTGGACCCGCTCTGCTTGGTCTGACTCGTCTGTACCTGCGTACGGGGGATGCGAAGTCGGCCATTGAGAGCTCGACCAAGTTCCTGAGGAATAAGCAGAACTCTCGTAACCGTCAGGAAATGAGTCTGATGCAGGGTGAAGCCTATGCTAAGGCAAATGATACGAAGAATGCTCTTATTGCTTACATGAACGTGTTTAACAATAATAAGGGGCAGATTCGTCATGCTGGCCCGGCATGTCTGGCAATCATGGACATCTTCTGGAAGCGCAACAATCCGTCACAGGGTATGGCTGGTCAGAAGGGCGGTCAGCACTCTGACCGCTGGATGGCATGGGATACCGGTAAGAATTACGTGGAGCTTCTGCGCCGCAACAAGTTTGAGGAAAAGATGACCGACGAGGAAAAAGATATCTTCAACAAGTTGGTTTCCACCGTGCAGAATTACGGTTCCGACCCCGCTGTGATGAAGGAAGATAAGGCTGCTAAGGAACTGCAGCGTAATATCCAGAGTGGCAAGAAGAAGTAACACCCCTAATCATTTATAACAGAAATATGAAAGTGAAGAATATTATTGGTCTTGCTGTCGCTGCTTTGTCCTGCGTGCAGTTCGCGGTAGCTCAGCAGCCTGCCAAGAAAGCCACCAAGCTTACTGCGGCGCTTCAGATGACCGGATGGAATAAGGGAAAGCCGGGGATGATGGAGCTCGAACGCGGTGATGAGGAGGGTAATTTCTACTACTTGCAGGAGGGGACGGAGCAGCTGATGCAGGTTCGTGCTTCCGCATGCAGTATGTTTGTTATCCAGACTCCGGCAGATATGGCTTCTGCGCTGACTGATTTTTACGGTGGAGATCTGGAAGATGCCCGCAAGAAATTTGCTGCAGTTAAGAAGAAGTATGCAGCATTTGTCGGGCTTCCCGGTGCCCCCAGCACAACTGCCGCATTGCATGAGCTCACATGCGCGGTCCGTCTGCTGGATGTTGCCGGAGTCAAGGAGCTTGCTGCTTCCATTCCTGGCGAGAAAGAACTTATCGGTTCAGATGCGGCCCGTGTTGCAGCTGCCCGTGTCGTGGCGCTGATTGATGACACTCCTGCGTCGTACAAGCCGATCAGCGAGGCTGTGGTGGCTGCAATAAAGAAACACGGTGCCAATATGGATACCGAATCGTACGGCTGGATGCGCTATGCTCTTGGTCGTGCCGCCGCTGCAGTGATGACCGCATCCAAGGATAAGGCGAAAGCCGCTAATGCAGCAGTGGATTTCTACTGCCAGGCGGTGATGAGCATGCATGGTGCGCATAAGAACCTGCCGGCGGATGCAATTGTGCGAGCCATGACCCTCCTCTGGGATATGCCCGGCGTGCAGGATTATGCAGCCAAGGCTGCCAAACCCATGGATAAGAAGACCTGGGGTAAGGCTCCGGCAGACTTCCGCGATGCGGTTGCCCTGGCACATTATTACAAAGTGCTCTACGCTGCCTCTGGTGCTGCGGCTAATCCCCTGGTTGACCAGCTCGATGCTTACTATTTCAATGCCCTGGAAGGCGTGAAGAAAGCACAGTAAAGATACACTCATTCAGCATCCGCGGAGGTAACTGCCTTCGCGGATGCGTTTTTTTATAGATACCCAGGTAGAAAGAGGATTCCCATGCAGGATATGCTGGTCAGATTATACGCGTTGCCGGATGGCGCATGCATGCGCTCGTCCCTGGCAGAGCAGGGGGTGCAGATTCGTATGTGCCGCCCATATGAGATACATGCCGTTGAGCAATGGATAGCCCGGACGTTCAGTACCCGCTGGGTGAGCGAGTTTTCTGTTGCCATGGCGCACCAGCCGCCTGGTTGTATCATTGCCACACAGAATCAGCAGGTAATCGGTTTTGCCTGCTTTGATGCTACGGCGCGCGGCTTCATCGGCCCGATGGGGGTAGACCCGGAGGTGCGGATGGGAGGGATAGGCAAGGCTCTGCTGGTGACTGCGCTGGAACATATGCGGGCAATGGGCTATGCCTACGCTGTGATTGGCGGAGTGGGACCGGAAGAGTTTTATGCCCGCACCGTAGGGGCAACCGTCATTCCTGATTCTACCCCGGGAATTTATGCCGACATACTTCCTGAACCCCACTGAAACATGCCAGTGAGAGAGGCACTTCTGTTTGCCCTCGTAACTATTATTACAAATTCAGTTATTTTTTCTTCAATCATCATACTTTACCTTGACAGGAGCTTGAAATCCTGCTAAGTTTTGGAACGTAGATTATCTTATTCCCTCCATGAAACATTTTCTCTTCATCCCCTCTTGTGCCTTGCTGGCTCTCGGCATGCTGACTTCTTGCCAGAAGGAAGACAAGTCTGCCCAGCAATTGGCAGAAGAATTGACCGCAGAGCTTCAGAAGGTTGTCGACTATAAGACGGCTGAAGCCTTGGCTCCGCGCATTGAAATCCTTCATAAGCGTTTCCAGAACGCGAGTGTGCGTGCCTTTAGTGCTGATGCTAATGCTCTTGCTGCCAGTGAGGGGAATGCATACGCTGATGCTGTCTGCCGCCTTGTGCGGGAACTGGGGCGTGTACAGGCCAGCAAGCCTGTGACTGCTTTTGATGGAGAGGTGGATGATATTTACCTCATCCGTTCTGTGGGTGTTGCTCGTGGTGCCAGCAAGGAGGATTCCAGCAGAGACCAGTACGCCAAGGGACAGCTGTACATGTACAATGCTGATTCTGAAGAGAATAATAAGCTTCCCGACGATATCGCAGAATACTACGGCTCTGACAAGTTGTCGAACGCACTCTCTTACACGGCATCTACAAGTGACAACGGTGCTTTCAAATTTGCCTCTGAAGAAGATGTGCCTGCTATTCCTGAAGCGGTAGAAGTGGAGCCTGATGTCGCGACTCCTGCCGACGTTGCTCCGGTGGAGGAGCCTGCCGCCGAAGAGGAAACCGCTGATGATAGCGATGCCGCAACGGAGGATGAGCCCTCTGCCGACGAAGAACCTGCTGCCGATGATGAGGCTTCTACAGACGAAGAGCCTGCGGCTGATGAGACTCCCGAGATTGATGACCTTGGCCTGGACGGTGAGACATCTTCTGACTCCGACTCTGCTGCTGATGATACTCCGGTGGTTGATGACCTGGGATTGGGAGATGACTCTTCTTCTGAAGAAGAACCTGCTGCTGTAGAGGAACCTGCTGCTGTAGAGGAACCTGCTGCTGAGGAAGAGCCCGCCGCAGAGGAAGAGCCCGCTGCTGAGGAAGAGCCTGCTGCTGAGGAAGAACCCGCTGCTGAGGAAGAGCCCGCTGCTGAGGAAGAGCCCGCTGCTGAGGAAGAGCCCGCCGCAGAGGAAGAACCCGCCGCAGAGGAAGAACCCGCCGCAGAGGAAGAACCCGCCGCAGAGGAAGAGCCCGCCGCTGTAGAGGAAGAACCTGCTGCTGAGGAAGAACCCGCTGCTGAGGAAGAACCTGCTGCTGAGGAAGAACCCGCTGCTGAGGAAGAACCCGCTGCTGAGGAAGAACCCGCTGCTGAGGAAGAACCCGCTGCTGAGGAAGAACCCGCCGCAGAGGAAGAGCCCGCTGCTGAGGAAGAGCCCGCTGCTGAGGAAGAACCCGCCGCAGAGGAAGAGCCGTCTGATGATGCTGCCGATGAAGAACCGGCAGACGAAGAGGGTGGCGCAGAGGACGACCTCGACCTTGAGCTGTAATAAATTTTCACCTTGATTATCACGTTTTGATGATGCCGCCGCGGTTCTCTGCATAAGGGAATCGCGGTGTTTGTCTGCAGAAGGATTGCAAGCATATGCCCCGCTTACTCTTTACATGCGCATACGATGGATTCTCATATTGCGGCTGGCAGAGCCAGCGCGAGGGAATATCTGTGCAGGATACAATAGAAGCAGCCATGGCTGCTGTTTTGAAGTCTCCCCTGCGTATAGCCGCCAGCGGGAGAACGGATGCCGGGGTGCATGCGCATGCGCAGTGTTTTCATACAGATGTGCCTGCAGCTTGCCGCATGACACCGCAGAACTGGCAGGCTGCGTTGAATGCCCACTTGCCAGCCAGCATCAGGATAACAGCGGTAGAGCCGGTTGCGCCGGATTTTCATGCGCGGTTTGATGCTGCTGGGAAAGAATATGAATATATCATCTGCAAAGCGCCTGTTTTATCCCCGTTTCTGCATGGCCGCGCCTGGCATATTCCGCATGACTTTGACGAAGACTTACTGTCTGCAGCCCTGCAGGAATACGTAGGGGAACACGATTTCCGGCGATTTGCCGCAAACCGTGGCAACGAACCGGCGAATCCTCCGGCAGATTTTTACATCCGGCGCATTTATAGCGCAACGGTGCATAAGGAAGAGGACATATTGCGCTTGCAATTCCATGGTGATGGGTTCATGTACCGGATGGTGCGTCTGCTGGTGGGGACAGCTCACCAGGTCGCGAGGGAAAAAATGACTCTGGAGCAACTCAGAGAGATGCTCCAGAATCCGTATGCTTCTAAAACGCGCTATTGTGCTCCGGCTGATGGTTTATACCTGAAACGCGTGTTTTACGCTTAGGTAATTCACGTGAGGTTCTGCCGGAAAAAACTGGCTGATGCCCTGCCATTTGCGGGGCAGGGCATGCAGGTCAGTTCTGTTCAGACTGCACCGGGCCGGGGCCCTGCGGGCAGCATGCTTTTTTGTCGCGGTGCTTCCATTCCTTACACTTCTTGGCGCAGAGTTCCTTGTACATTTTCTGGTACTTGGCAGCCATTTCGGGGTTCTTTTCTACACCCTTACCTTCGGCGTACATGTGCGCGAGCGCGCAGCATGCAGCGGGATGCCCCTCTTCGGCAGCTTTTTCCAGACCGGGCAGTGACTTTGCGTACCATTCCTGAGCCTTGGCCGCATCAGTGGGGGTGTCTGGTTCAGGCTCTTCCAGGAGGTACGCGACTGTGTACTGGGCAATCGGATCGCCGTTTTCGGCCTCAATGGTCACGGTTTCGATATCGAGCCATGCCTGCTCTCCGCACTGTATGCCTTTGTCTGTCTTAGTGCAAGGCGATTTGCACGGAGCGCAGCTGCCGTCCTCTGTGCAGCAGTTGGCTGCAGGGGCTGCAGGGGTGGCGGTGTCGGCTTCAGCTGCAGCGGCCCACTGGGTAAGCGCGCACAGCACAGCGGTGGTGGTGAATGCGAATTTCTTCATAGGACTTCATTCTGTGCCCAACTTTCCTGCTTTTCAATCCAACTTTCCACCTGTTTCAAGGGTGAAAATCGGGCCAAAAGGCAAATTTTTTACTTTTTTGCAAAAAAAATAGAAATAATGATTGACTTGGTTGGCGAGAGCGTGTATACTTGCCCCGCTTTCACGTCTCACCGCATGTGAGACGCCCGGAGTCAAGTCGCTTCTGTAGCTCAGTGGTAGAGCGCATCCTTGGTAAGGATGAGGTCGCGGGTTCAAATCCCGCCAGAAGCTTTTTGATTTCTTGCAAGAATAGCAGCTCTAACTTAAATTAA
>JAEIGA010002680.1_pt1 | contig 28279 bp, 54 predicted proteins | sample 9270691 | NCBI WGS metagenome assembly JAEIGA01 (sample SAMN17057246, study PRJNA624740) | gut metagenome | biome: biome; isolation source: fecal sample | host: Bos grunniens | place: China: Xizang | collected 2019
CCTCAACGCACTACCGTGTGGGGAGTCCTCCCCCCTACCTTTGGCGCTCAATCCGTCCGCCAGTTGGCGGAGCAATAAAATTTTTTCTTTTCATCCCCGGTGGGCTTTTTTTCTTCAATAGGCATATTGTCCGACTTCATCCGGTTGCAGTATCTGTGAGCAATTTGCAAATTCTCCAGAGCAACAGGATCACCATTCTTTGCAACTGGGATGATGTGATCAACTGTTGGACTCATTGGATCTGGATATTTCAAGCTCTTATCAACAGGCTTGCCACAGATTCCACAGACTGATTGAGTTGACAATATGATCTTTTTGTTATGCTCCCAGAGACTCCGGGTGGCCTTATTTTTTTCGGGCCTGTTGGAGTAGGTGGGGCGGTTTTTTAATTGACCAGGCATTTGTTTTACTGCCTCCCATGGTCCTTTTGTTTCGCTTTATGTGCTCCGCTGCATCATGATCTGCTGCCGATCATTGACCCCCGGGGGACTTTTTTGGCAACACAAAAGCCACTCCCATGGGGGTGGCTTTGATGTGTGTCATACTACTTGAACGGAGATTTAGCTATGATCTTCTCACTTCTTCACAATATTATTTTATCGCTTTATGGTGTCCCCTGAGTGCGGTAATTTATTTTGATCATATCTTTTGCATGAGTTCGTAGTAATAGCGCCGCCTCATCTGGTAGTAAAGATCCTTTTCGCATGGCATCCCTTTTCCTTTGAGCTGATTGAATGTCAGACCATAACAAACACCAAGCCGGAGCCAGTAATCCATCCCATTGGCACACAGGCAGATAATGTCATCAATCATCCGGATCTTTGACTGAGGATAGCTGTTAGTGATCTTGACCGCAGCCTCAAATGTTGAATCGTAGTCGGAAGAGATCTGCACTTTGTCTTTATCGTATGTGATGGCCCTTGATGTGTCCGCCATGATATCAACTTCCTCTTTCCAGAGCGGATATCTGAGCGAATAGTGGATTGCTGTCAGATAGTCCTCTTTTGGTAGTGCCCACTTAGAATTTGGGCTCGGTGTCCTATATTTCCCCATTATTATCCCCCAATAATCTCAACAAATTTGCTGCCCAGGTTGGTCATCATCTGTGCAGCTCTTTCCTTTGTCACCATGCGCCTTTGACCGGGCTTTGTATATTCGTTGAGCTCCACATCCAAAAACTCCTGTTTGATGAGGACCTCAACAAGCTCCTCCGGTTTATAGTCATGCCTCGGTGGTCTGCTGCCCAGGATCCTGATCCACTGCTGCCGGATTCCCTCATTGTCATACTTGAATCCAAAGCTCGGGATCTTCCACAGCTGTGTCACATCATAGTTCATATCAAATGGGATCACATGAGCATTGACTCCATTTTTGACTCCCATCTCATAGGCTGATGGGAATGGTGTGCAGATCAGGGCTGTGCCAGCCATGAGAGCCTCGAGACATGTATATGACCAGCACTCGGAATCTGAGAGCTGGACCACATAATCTGCTGCCATGATAATGCTCTGCATATTGTCAGATGCTCCCATGTTATAGAAATTCCTTGGAGGATCCTCCAGCTTGCCATCTGAGAAATTCAGCCAAATGAATGGCAATCCTTTGTCATTTAGCATGTTTGCCAGTTTTCTCATCCTCTGCTCAATCTTGCCTTTATCCGGTGCTGGGAATCTTGTTGCAGAGACCAGAACGAGTGCTTTTTCGTTCGCCGGAACGTTCATATTGTGAATGATCTGCCCATCAGTGACTCCAAAAGAGTTCATAGCAGTGCCTGAGACATAGACAAGCTCATCATAATCCTGTGGGATCTTCCAAGACGGATCAGTCTTGCAAGCATGACACATCCTCACCACCTTCTCAGCATGGATATTGGTCGGAATAGGATCCAAAAAGCTGAGCATGATCAGAGTATCGCAATATATCGGCTGAGTATTGTTGAAAATCTCGCTCCGGTAGCCTGGATTGATGATCGTATTTGTCAGGACACGGACTTTTCGGACAAAGCTCTGATATTTGCTCGAATGGATAGTGTCGCAAGAGATCACTATGTCATAGAGATCTGACATCTGAGCAATAAAATTTTCAATGAATGTCCCAAGGCCTCCGATCTGAGGAATGTGTTTGCGGTATATGACAACCTGGGTCCTCAATGGAGCATTTCTTTTTGTGAGCCCTTTGTATGGCTCTCCCTTGATAATATGTCCCCAGCACTCCTGTGGCTGCATGATCTGGCAGTATCTTTTGAGCTCAGGAATGTCATTTTGATAGGTCATCAGATGCACCTCGTTGAGCTCATCCTCTTTTTTTATCTCTTCCAGGAGCCATTTCATGTCAGTTGAGACATGCTTGTAGAAATATACCACCCTTTTGGTGTTCATGAGGCCAGCTGCAAACCTCTTTGTCTTGCTCATGGGCACATCATCCCGGTAAAAATACATGTAATCAGTGATCACTGCTCTTTTGAATGCTGCATCAGGATCCAAATATCCCATTTTACGGCAAAAGTCCTCATCCTCTGTGGAATCCTTTTTGACATTGAATCTCACATCTCCTATGAATGCCCTTTTGAACACCCTTGTGCATACTGAGGGATTGGGGAGTCTGTCAGCCTCTGATGAGAGTTTTCTGTCTATGTTCCACATCTTATCTGTGAGAGACTTCCATGAGAGCTCAATCACATCCGGCTCATCCTTTGTCTTTTCAAGGATTTTTGAAATAAAAGCCTCGGAAACCAGGTCATCAGCGTCAATGAATGAAATATAATCGCCCTTTGCTTTGTCAATTCCTACATTCCGGGCATATCCGACTCCATGATTGTCCTGTCTGATGACTTTTGCCCATTTATAATCTGTTTGGACTGCTGCCTTGGAGCCATCATCAATGATCAGGCACTCCACCTCATTTGTGATCTGAGGATTTAGTCTGTCGAGGAGCTCTGTGAGATATGGCTCAGCATTATAAGCCGGAATCAAAATTGATAATATGACTTTTTTCTTTGTCATGCTGCACCTCCCTCACTGCTCCCTCAGTTTTTAAGATGTTGAATGCAATATCTACATTCCCTAGCAATAGATCTCTGATGTCTTTGTCCTTGTTTCCATCCTCTCTCATTTTCCGGATCATTCCGACTGTTGCGGAATTATACTCAACAAACAATCTTGCCGGCTCCCCATCAAACACACAATCAATGTCTCTATTTGGCAATGTCTCGATCTTAATCAACTTGGTTGACCTCCTCAATCATATAATTGTACTGAGCCATGGCGCTGATATAGTCTGCACTGTCCTCATTGACGATCAGGCAGCCCTCCTGGTTGATGCAATACATATTTTCCTTCAAAGGGCAATTCCCACAGAGGTTGTCCATGAATCCGCAATGCTTTTTGCAGTATTTCTTGCCCTGTTCCTTGATATATTCATGGTATGACTGATCATCCAGGACAGGGAGCTCCACCTTTGTCACATCCTCATCATTTAGGGCCTTTGTGAATGCCTTTGTAAGCTCCTCGCCCATATTTCTCACCATTCTGGCAATCTTCCAGATGGCAAAATCCATTGAGCCCACCAGCTCGGGCCTTTTTTCTCTGACATACTCTGCCAGGTAGTCATTGTCCGTCATTACTTTCCTCCTATCATCATCAATATGGCTAATCCCAAAATAATGGCTGTGAGGAGCTCTTTTCTCCTCAGCCATCTTTTGAAATAATCATCAAATCCTTTGTCATTCTTCATCATTCTCCCCCATAGCAATGCAAATTATCAGAAATCCTATGATCAGGATTATGCTTGCCACTTTGTCATACATCTATTCCGTCAAAAGCTCCTCCAGTGTCATCTGTCCCTCAATGTCAGCTGCTGCCCTGGCATATCCAAGAGGGCAGTTTTGTTTTGTGCACTGCTGCCAGTCAGCCCAACACTTTGCCGGATGTTTATCTTTGAATGAGCACATCTTTGTGCCGCCTTGGATCCATCCCTGATGTCTGCAAACTGACTGGAGCACCTCAAATCTAATGTTCATGTGTCTTGTCCTTGATCTGCTGGTCACACTCTTGCCTTAATCTGTCAAAAAGCATCCAGCTTGTCATGGCATCCTGTTCATCTTTCGCAGATCTGCCATATTGCCTCAGAGCCCCTCTGACAATGTCCAGCTCATATCCGGTGAATGAATGCTCAGTCCTGAGCACTTTCGTTGTCTCCATTTTCTTCCCTCCCCTCTATGACCACATAGTATTTTGTCCCTAAAAGGCCATGTTTATATGCAAAATCCCACAAATAACCCTCTTTTCCAAGCTGGATTGCAACATCCACAGCATCATTTGCGTCTTTGCATCTGATCCTGTCTCCCTTTTGGAGCTGGCGCTCCTCATTGTTCGTCATCATCAACCTCCACCTCGTAGTAACCTCGATTTTTATGACTAAAACATGACTGGACAGAGTTCACAGATCTGCCAAGCATCTCAGCCAGCTCTCTTTTGGTCTCTGCCACTGCCACAGGGAGCTCATACAAATCCAGTGTTGTATACATGTACAATTTCATTGTCATAACCTCGTCAATGGGCAACCCTCACATTTCTCCACTAAGTCGCTCTCATATCTGTATGTCTTTTTATAATGGCAATAGCCATCACACATCTGCTCCTTGATGCACTCGATCTGTTCCACAATGCTCATATCTGCCCTGTTGTTTCGTCTCCGGTTCTCACTCATCATCCTCACCAATAATCATTTCAATAAGCTCATCAATTCTCTTGATAACAATTGCTTGCTGGATCACTACGATCACAAGCAAAGCCCCCAAAACATAAATCATATGATCTCATCCTCCAAAATCTCCATAAACTGTCAGCTTATTTGCTCTCATATCATCCCAGCCTCTGACCTCGGAGCTGATTCCTTTTGACTCATAACTGAGAGCTGCTGCCCTGAGTTCTTCCCATGTTCTGAAATATTCAACTTTGACAATGGTCATCTGCTGCCTCCTTATCCTCGCTTTCCTGTTGTTCAACCATCTTTGCACCGCAATTAGGGCAATAGCTTGTTGCGTACTCTGCATTAACTCCACAAACACTACAATCATAACCATCTGCGCTATAATCATCGCTGTTATCACAATCAATCCAATGCCCCGTTTTGGAGATATATTTCTGATTTAATATCTCTTTGACATGGTCCTGTTCTTCTTGGCTCTCACAATGGATTGTGATGTCAAATTCGTCCTTGTACTCTCTGAAAATGCCATCATCTCCCATTATTATCATTAATCCCTTTTCCTCATAATCTGATGCCTCTTGGATGGGCTCATATTCCATGTCCCACCAACCATCACAGGGAGCCCCAGGTGCATTCTGGCAACTCTCCCACCATTTGCAGTCATCAGAGAGACATGGAAAAGGATTGCAGTTTATTCCACAGTCAGGATCAAAGCCATATATTTGCTTGAATTCTTCACGATTAGTCATCTGCTGCCTCCCTAACTGTCTCAATAACAAGATCCATGTCCACAAATCTTGTAAATCCCATTTCTTTTGTCTCATCTGTAACTGCCATGCTATTGGAATGATCTATCTTGTCATATAGTCTTGAAATAATCTGGTCTGCCTCTTGCTTAGTCATCTGCTGCCTCCTTTGTCATTTTCTTCAATTCCGATATCATGAGGTTGTACCCCTCGACAAAATCGGAAAAGTCCATGACAGCTGCATGGATGTATCCCTTGTAATCAATACAGACATGCAATGGACAACTTTTGCAATAACCTATATGTTTAGGTCTACGATTTTTTTTATATAGTTCACGCTGCATATTGCAGTATTCAATGCCCTTTTCCTTAATTTCCCCAGCGTTTAGTATTCTTTTCACACTTCTGTCTCCTCCGGTTCCTCAGGATCCTCTCTTGAATAGACAATCAATGAAAATCTGTGAGCTATTTCAACAAGCAACTCTCCAAAAAAGACTTTCTCTGAATCACTGGCATCATCTATTGGCAAATGTGCCATCTCAGAATAATGATCAACCAGCTCCTCATCTGTCATATCATTTAAACGGTAACTCATTAGAATCCTCCTTTGGGCTATACAAAACCATCTGAACCTCGTTATTGACATACTGGAGCACTGTTTCGGTGCATTCTTTGCAGAGATCTACAGATATCTGCTCCAGCTCGTTCACAACAGAAACTCCTATGTATTTATTGATCTTAATATTGTTCATATCCCCATATTTTCTGATCACCTTATTGCAGCGATCACATATCAGTGCTTTTCCCATTTTCTGCCTCCAAGATCTGTCTCACCCGGATGATGGATATCTGATACCACTCAGCAATAAATCGGTAGCTCAGCCCACACCTCCGGAGAGCGCATATATTTCTATTTCTCTTTGTTTTTCGATTCCTCTTGACCATTACACTTTGATTTTCTCCTGTGGATCAAATTTGCCCAGCTTGAGCAATCCCTTGTTCAACAGATACATGGTGATATCATATCCGGACTGTGTTGCTCTTGAGGCCCTCTGAAATTCCTTGCGCAGCTCCTCATTATTTGCAACCAGGATCAGGCTGATCACATGATCCACCACCTCCACAGCCTCCTCATGACTCAGATTCTTTTGTATTTTTACCATCAGAGGATCCTCCAATCTGCTGTGATGTGCCAAAATATGCTGGCCTTGTATAAAAATCTGACAAATGTTTGCTCAGCCTGTGGTGATCAGACTGGCCCAGCAAACAGTCAAAATCAAAATTCAAATTATGTTTCTGTTCCGACATCTTGCGTCCCTGTTTCTTCACATTCGTCCCTCCCTTCTGCCTGAGGCAGAGCCTCAGGACTTGTGATCATATCAACTGAGCATTTCTGTGATAAATTCCTTTGCTCAAAAGGACTGTATTTCTGCAAAAAATTTGCATGTGCGACATATAACGCATTGAGTTCTTTGATTGCCTCCTCATGATGGCGGATTTCCTCATCAATCTCATCCATCTGCTTTGTGATGGTATTCTGGAGCCAATCAGGAATAAACTGACCCGGCTCTTTTTCCGGAGATTTAATCTCAATACTATTCATTTTCGTACCCCTCTAAAAAAAAGAATCCTTTGGGTGGCTTTGTCTTTATGCGGTTTTCTCCGTCCAATCCTCCCAAAACCCTCTCAGTAACTGCATCCCCAGTCTGCAATGATTGCTCCGCCTTTGTCTTTATGCGGTTTATTTCGTCCTCGTCCAAATAGTTTTTCATGAATGTGGACATCCATTCCTCAAATGAGTGGCTCCTGAGATATGCTCTCTCAGCATCCTTGCACAGCTCCTCCCTGACTGCCCTGTTATAGTGCACAGCAAAGGCTCCATGATCCTCATTGTGGTGTTTTTTGCAGAGATAAACCCACAGCCCTGTCTGATCTGACAGTTTTCTGTTGGCTGTGCCATATATGACATGATGCTTGTCAAGTCCCTCGCTTGTGAGCTCTCCGGTATACCCAAGAGCCTCAGCATCTTTCCGGCACAAATAGCACTCTTTGACAGACTGCATGATTGATCTCACTCTCTGAGTGAATCCCCCACAACTGTTCTCTTTTTGGTTATTACTAAATAGCCGTCTTTGTCAGTTTTCATTGTGGTTTTCCATCCATCAAACGCATGAGTGATTACAACCTGGTTAAATTCTCCATGCTCGACAAGCTCCACCAATCCCTTGATCGTTGGTACTGCCTGATCACTGAAATTCTTTTCAACATATTTGTTGACCTTTTCCCGGCGCTCGATCTTGCGCCTCTCACTCTTGGCCTCAGGGCACTGGCATTTGCTTGTTGCGATCTCATTGAGCTTTTGCTGTGTGACCTCTCCCACGGTTTGGATTGTCATTCCCTGATGACAAAAATCGCAATACCCGATCTGGGCAACCTCTTCATTTTCCTGTGACATTGTTCAACCTCCTATATATCCATTTTCTTTTAAGCAATTAGCAAGCTTGTAAAGCCTGCAAATTGTCTCATAACCAAGCTCCTCCACCTTCTTTCGATCCTCTGTGAGCTGGTCAATTGTTTCCTCTTGAGATGCTTTTTCTTCATGAGGCTCAAGATCTGAAAAATCAAAGCTAAGCTGTGTCGCAATCTCCTCCTCATACTTTGGGCGATGCCTTACAAGCTCATAAAACATATACAATGAACTCCTATTAACTTTGTTATTGTTTTTGCATACCATAAAATAACTTGGGGATTTTCCCACAAGCTCTGCGGCATCATAAACCGTCATATTGTGCTCTTTACATGTTTTCTCAAGTTTTTCAAAATTAAATCTGACCATTGTTGACATTGTTCATCCTCCATTCCATTTCTTTTAGTGTCTGATTTTCTCTGATCTCCTCCGCCCTGGCATAGCTGACAGCGTGTCCGGCTAAAAACATTTTGATGTACTTCCACAGGTTCTCATGCTTGAGCTCCTGATTGAGCCGGATCTTGTGCCAGTCATTCTGCTCCCATCTCTGGGGCATATTGGCAACTAGCATATTCCGGACAAAATCATCTGATATGTATATCTTGATGACTGCTGCCTTGGTGAATCTTGCAAGGGCATCAGCCAGAGCAGTGAGCGCAGCTTGTTTTGCGGTCGCATTGTTCATACAGACAATGCCATCTCTGGTCTGCTTTTGACCATTTCCTAAAACAGAGGATATGAGCCACCTTGCTTTGACAGTCCGCTGCACTGCCGGATTCCTTGTGCTGGTCTGAATGTAGATCTCGCATTTCAATGGCGCTTTCCTCCTCTCTTGAATATTCCTTTGAATCCGTCAAAAACTCTTTTGAGCAGATTCCCTTTTGATGCACTTGGCACTCCCTTTTGGGGCACCTGTGCATATTTTGACTTGTTACGTCTTATTTCAGCCCCTTTACAATCTCGCTTTAACATATATCGCTGATATCTGATGCCAATGATCTCATTGAATCCATTGACCAGGCTGTCAGGGACAAGCTGATATCCCTTGGGGATATATGGCTCATCATGTATGGATCCGGCGCAAAGGGCGGTCCTCACAGCTGGCTCTTTGAGGTTCCGGCTCCTGTGATATTTGGATTTGCCCTTTGTGGACTCTTCCTTTGTCTCTATCTTGCAAAAGTATTCTGCAAGATCCTCATAGTTACCCTCCTCATACATCTTGGAAATCTTCATGTGATTGCCCCAGACTGATGTGAGCTCCTCAAGGACCTCGGATCTGCCCTCTATGATCAGATGATGATGGAGAGCTGCTGCCCTTTTGCCTCTCTCGGTGACAGCTATGTATTTAAACTCTTGTCCTTTTCTCTTCAATCGCCTTGAGATCTTATAGAGGCACTTTGTCAGGTTCTTTTCTGCCTCCTCATAGGTCTCCGGCCTTGCTCCCTTGGGATAGTCCAGTGTGACATGGAATCCCTTGTCAAAGTTGTTCAGTATAAGCATCTGGAGCTTTTCTGCTTTCCTGTGGTTGTTGTACTTTTCCATGGCCTTGGGTGTGTCCCTCATCCTCCTGATCCTGTGTCTCCCCGGAGCTCCATACAGTCCCGGAGTGTAGTTCTTTATGAGCAGATAGTCCCCAGCCTTGGTCTGCTTTGTTATAAACATTTGTGACTCCCCTGTCATTTATTTATTTACCTGAGGGATAGTCAATAAGTTTAATATTTTAATCGCTCCTTTAAAGCATTAGAAAAATGCTCTAAAAAATTGATTCTTCCAAGCTCCGTGATATAATATCAGTAGAGATTTTAATCTACTTGGTAAATTGCATCCAAACATATTTACCCCTCACGGAAAAGCTTGTCCCCCAGGCTTTTCTTTTTTTTCTCACTTTTTGGTGTAGAATCGGTGATCTTTATACGTAAATGCTGGCATGAAATAGACATCCAGCACATTGGAATCAACTCTCTCAAATGCGATCAGCTCAGAAGCAATCTCTCCCTCTTCAATTCTGACCAGCGCCATCTCTGCGGCCTCTGTTGGCTCCACGTTATCAATCCGCCCATCAGAAACAACAGAGAACTGATGAGGCTGATATATCACGTCCCTGATTGTGTCCGGGAACTCCTCATCTGCGACTCTGTTCATGATCACAGACATTATGAGCCACATACCATCCTCGCCCTGGTTGGCACCCTCAGCAGCTGCACACCGGAGCATGAGATCTCTGTCCTCCTGTGTCAGCAATTGGATGTCATGGGTCCGCTGGATCTGGCCCTGATCTGCTGCCCACTCAAAATCCGCCATTATGGGGATGGGCTCATATGTGACTGTTTTGATTTCCTGGGATTGTTCTTTTGATAATACTGAGACAGCTGCTGCCTCGACTCCAATTGCAATCGCAGCCATGGCAAGCATGCATTTTGATAGTTGTTTCCCCTCCACAGTTAATTATCCCCCTCTGCTATGATATTTATGATCCGTTGCCTGTCCTCCCTTGGGATCCTCAGTGCAGTGAGCATCTCTCTCAATTTCCCCACTGGGATCAATTCCGGATCATCAAAGTATTTGCATATGGTCTGCTGAGATCCTATGGATGTTCGTGCTCTCAGGTCGGCAAAAGTTGTGATGCCTCTGAGTTTCATGTATTTTCTCAGCTCTGCCTCAAATGCAATCCCTTTTTTTGTCTGATATTGGCTCATTTTTATCCCTCATTTTTCGGATTGAATCTCTCAGGCTCAACTCCTATTGCCTCGCAGATTGCGAAAAAATCATCAACCTTGAGCTGATATCTTCCAGTGAGAATCCCACTGAGCTTCTGATCAGTCATACCAACAGCTCTCGCAATTGCTCCCTGTTTGATGCCCTTTTGGGTTATGTATTCTTTTATTTTCTTTGCAACCATGTTTATTCTCCTGTTATTTTCCAAATTCAAGTGTGGCTCAAATATGAATCAATAATATTACAGTATTACTCGATTTACAAGTTATTTTTTCGAGTTATGCTGAATTTTTTATTGAATTTATTCAAATGATGCTTTATATTCACCCTAGGAGGCTAATTATGGACACAAAAAAAGTGATTGCTCAGAATATTAGAAAGTACAGAAAAGAGCAAAAAATGACACAAAAGGATCTTGCTGACAAGATAGGAGTCAGCGTCAGTGCGGTTTCTAACTGGGAAAAGGGTAATAATGTCATGACAATTGATAACCTCTTTGATGTCTGCAATGCTTTGGATGTTCCAATTTCCAAGATGAGTGAGCTCGATATTTTTCAATGCTCCAAATATGAGCAGCAGATGATAATCAATTTCAGAGAGGCAACACCTTTGGATCAATTATCAGTTTTGAGAATATTAAATGTGACAACAATCCCTTTGCGCTTATTGGAATATGCACGATTGCTTTTACAAGAAAGAGAGGATTGATTATGAAAGGATTACTGATTGCTATTTTTCTTGGATGGTGTGGCGGCTACCGTTTTTACAAGAGGCAAATAGCTCTTGGGATTGTTTATCTTTGTACTTTTGGATTGTTTGGAATCGGATGGATCCTTGACATTGTCTCAGCTTTTAAAGAGATGTCAGCAAAGTCAAAGCCTCTGGAGCTGACGATTGAGATCAAAGGAGCCTGGGCAGAATGCAAAAAGGAACCCAAGATCAAAAGAGAGGCTGTCATAAATGGGATTGCAGTCGGAGCAGATCTTGGTGTTGAGATCTCATACTATGAAAATGCACCCTTTTACCAGCTGACAGGAACTGATGGCCTTGATATTGGAGCATTCCCATCTGATGTTAGCAAAATGATTCTCAAGGATTATCCAGGAGCCAAAATTACTGCAGTATTATTGGACAAAAATGACATCCAGCATCCTCACGCTCGGATCAGGATAAATCCGTGACATATTATTGTGTTTTTTGTAGATTTTTGTCGTTTTTTGATGTTTTAATTGGAATTTTGGAGGTTATAAGATATGGCAAGTGCTCAAAAACTCGCCTCAGGAGCTTGGAGGACAAGAGCCAGGAAAGTGATCAATGGCAAGATGGTCACAAAGTCTTTTACTGTGTCCCCTTCTGAGTGCCGGGGAGATTGGAAAAAAGCAAAGACCCTGTCAGAGAGTCGGGCCCGGGAATGGGTGCTCAATGCAAGGGATGATGAGAACAATTACACAGTCGGAAAAGCAATTGACAGCTATATTAAGGACAGGGAGTCTGTTCTGTCTCCATCAACCATCACATCATACAGACAATATGTCCAGTATTTTGAAAAGATAAAAGATATCTGCATTGAGGATCTCGATTCCGGAATGATCCAGGAGCTCATCAATGACATGTCCGTGTCTGTTGGAGCCAAGACCATCAAGTCCAGGATCGGATTTTTGTTCTCTGTTCTGAATTATGCAGAATGTGATAAAAAGTTTCGGATCAGATACCCTCAGAGGATTCCCAAAGATCAAAATACTCCGGATCATAATGAGATCAGGATGCTACTCATCAACGCTGATGAGATCATTGCTCTGCCGATTGCACTGGCAGCATTTGGAACTCTGCGCCGGGGAGAGATAGCAGCTCTCAAAGCAAAAGATGTCTCAAAAGATCTCTGCACCATTTATGTCCGAGGGAACATGGTGAGAAAAGGCAACACATTTGTATATAAGAGTGTGCCAAAGACATCAGACTCATACAGATCAGTGAGGCTCCCAAAATTTATCATTGAGAGGATCTCTTTGCCGGAGGATCCTGAGACTTTTATTTTCGATCTATCTCCGACAGCTATCACTCGGAGATTTGAGAGGCTCAGAGATAGCCTCGGACTCAAATGCACATTTCATGATCTGAGACACTTTGCAGCATCCTGGCGATCTGATATCGGAATCCCTCGCAAATATATTGAGGAGGCTGGAGGATGGTCAAAAGATTCCGGAGTCCTTGCAGATGTTTACGACAATGCCCTTGCATCTACCAGGACCAAATATGTCACAATCGCCAACAAATATATTGAGGACCACTTTGCTGACGTGATCAGGAAAAAGGCTTGAGTGATTTCGTGTCCACTTTCGTGTCCACTTCTCAGTCATTTTTGTGTATTTTATAATCTACTTTGTGTACTCGTTAATACACATTATGAGCGTTGTTTTTCAGTTCTGGAGCGGATTTGAGACAAAATCCCCCATAAATACTCAATTTATAAAAAACAGTGCTGAATGAGTTCGATTCTCGTCAGCAGCTTTGCCCCAAGCCTTGTGGTTTGGGGCTTTTTATTTTTACGTGTCCACTTTTGTGTCCAGTTGAGTCCCTTACGCAACTCAAACACAACTCAAACGCAACTCAAACGAATTGACTTTCTTTTTTAGTTCCTGAGTAATCCATTGACAATCCTCCTGATTGCCTGATAGTCATATCCAGCCATGGTGAGGAGCTTTTCTCTTGATGGGTTTGTGTTCTGGGTTCCCCACAGGCCTCTCATCACTTCCAGGGCGATCTCTTCATTTGTCTTTTTATATGGATCCTGAGCAATCAGGCTGACAACTCCATCAAAATCAACATCAAGATCCACAAGAGGACCAATGCCAGGAACTTTTCCTTTGCTGGAATACTGCCAGGCCACTGCTGTTTTGTAGCTTGGTTTCAATGATGATTTCTCATTGTAAGCCCCAACATCATTCCTGGGATATCTTGCAATCCAAAAATCAAATCTGCTCTTTAGTGAGTCGCTGATCACATTGTCATACCAGTCTTTGTTGCAGTATATGCCCACATAATATCCGGCTGATCTGAATGCCTTTTCATAGATAGTTGTGAGCTCTGTGATCTTTTGTTTGCCCAGGCTCCTGAGGACTGCTGATTCATAATCAAGCCATATCCCATACTCAAGAGGCCTGTCTCCAAGGATCCTGAGGAGAGATCTTGCATCCCCCTCAGGATCTTTGATTGATGATGAGGCTATGAAAATATAGACACCTCGGGACATGCCAGTTTGACCAGCGCCCTTGTAATTTGCCTCAAATGTCTCATCAATCCTGTGGCTCTGCGCCTCATACATTGCCTTTAGGATGGCAAATTTTCTCCCTGATCCTGACACTTTGCTCCAGTCTATATTTTGTTGATAATGGCTGACATCAATCCCCTGTTTTTCCATGAGCGTCATCCTCTACAAAATCAGCTTTTTCCTTTAAGACATCCAGCGCCCTGATGATAGCATTCGGCAATGGTATTCCCATCAATCCGGCATTCTCGACAATACTGATCAGCTCATTGACACAGAATGCAATGACTGCTGCATCTCTTATGTAATCGGTATTCATCAAGAGATCCAGTCTGTATGCGATCAGGACAAACAAAAGCGTCATGGCCTTTTTTGCCAGTCCTCTCCATCCGGCTCTGCTTTCAAGAGCTCCGCTCTCTGATTTCTCCGATTTCTTGAAAACTGCTGCCACTGTCAGGCCAGCAATATAATCAATCGACATGAAAATGATCAGAGTTGTCATCCCGGCGCTCCATCCTCCAAAAAGTGTTGTGAACATCCCTCCTATTACTCCCACCAAAGCTGCAATGATCTGTTGATTTCTCATGTTTTGCCTCCCTCATAAGAAAAGGCAATCCTTTTGGACTGCCTAAAACGTTGATACTCCTGTCTTGAGATCATTTTCTATGATCTCTTTTGGGAGTTTGCTCCTGATCTCTTTGAGCTCATCCTCTCCACCATAGTCATCTGATCTGACCTTGTCCATGAACTCAAAGAAACTGATCTCCGGAATTATCCCCAGGAGATCCTGACCATGCTGGCTCCTCTGCATAGTGTAGATGTCCGCCATGATCTTATTATCAATCCGGCTCTCTATTTCCTTAAAGCATTCATGATAAAACCTCTTTGCATTAAAGAAATTTTGCTCCGCAAAAACTGGCTTTTTTGCATGGCATTCAACATAGGTGAAATACTTGTCCACCATCATCTCCGTGACAAATCTGTCAATGCCACCATTAAAAGGATTTTTCTTTTTGCAGAACTTTGATGCCCTGATTGATGCAATGGTTGCCCCGGTCTGACATAGATCGAAATTATACTGAGGGATTCCATCATCCTCAGCTCCATATCTTGTGATCGAGTGCTCACTGCCTATTCTCCAGAGATACACTGGCTCATTTATGACATTTATCATAAATGGAGTGCCCTCAATGGTCATTCTGATTTTCCAATTGAACTCACCATCCTCCATGGCCCTGAGCTCAGAGAATCTGATCTCATTCTGCTTGAGGAATCTTGCATTGTAGAGTCTACCAAAGACCCAAGGATGTCCGATATTGTCCATGGGGATCATCCTGATTTGAGGATTGCCCTGGATCTCCTGGAGAAAAAGAGCCTGGACCTCAATCACATTGTCAGTGATTCCTCTTGTCATTGTCTCAAGGGCAAATGGTGTATAAAAGACATCATCTGCATCAATGAAAGTGATCCAGTCCGTTTCACAAGCATCAATGCATCTCTGTCTGGCAAGACCAGCTCCGGTGTTTTCCTCACATGGGAGGATCCGGATATCAAGATCAGGAAACCTCTCAAGCAAAAATGAGTAATCATCCTCAGGATGATCAGCGGCAATTATAATGATCAAGTCCTTTTTAATGGACTGAGTCTGGATTGATGCCAGGCAATCCATGATGTGTCCCTCGGCCTTAAAAGCCGGGATTCCGATTGTGATTTTCATTCATTCTCCTTTAGACTGAAAAAACATTGATTTTCCAGTCATCATTGTAGTATCTGCGCACATACTCCCCCACCAGCGTCTGTGATGTAAATGTGATGCTTGAATCACCAAACATTTTCCACAAGTTTTGGTAATCAATAAACCTGGTCAGAATGTAGACATTGAGCCATTTGGCTTTATTTTTATTTCCCATCAATAGGTTTTGCTTTTTCCAATAATTCAATGTGAAATTGGTCATATTAGGACAATCAGTAAAAGTGTTATCAGCATTGTTTGTCCTGTGGAGAAAAATATTCTGATCAAGATTTGTGCAATTCCTAAATGTATTGCGGTAATTTTCAAACCAGGCATCATTGTATGTGTTCCCACCTCCGGAGATATTTATATTCTGATTGAGAGAATAGCAATCTCTGAAAGTATTTTGCATTCCTCCAGTAAACCGTCCCATATCTATGTTCTGGTTGAATGAGTGGCAATTTCTAAAAGTATTATTTGCATTGAACTGGGGCGGCATATATGTGAAAGTGACTGGAGAGTTTAATTTGTGGCAATTCTCAAATAGAGAAATTCCTTCAAAACCAGATCCAAGTGCGATACTGACTGGCTTATCCAAGTTGGTGCAATTGTAAAACATTCCATTCCCAGCGCGATCCATATTGATCGGCTGATTGAAATTTGAGCAATTTGCAAAGAGATAGTTCGCCCCCCAGATATTATTTGCAAATATAGGCATTGCATTGAGGTTGGAACACCCATCAAAGGCATGATCAAGATAATGAGCATCAATAGATAATGGCTGATTTAAACTTGAGCATCCGGCAAAAATATAGTTTGCATTTCTGCCATAGATTGACAGATTCTGATTGAATGATCTGCAATTATAAAACGCATAATGATAATTTGTGTCATAGGATGCACCGCTGATTGATACACCTTTGAGTCCAGTACAGTCCTCAAACATATTCTCTGCGTTGGTGATCCCTGTGACTGTGATCTCATTATCAAGATTTGTGCAGCCATAAAACATCTGATAACAGTTTTTGCTTGTGCTGCCTCCGATCATGATATTTCTCTTAAGATTGCCACATCCATAAAACATCTGATAGCAATTATCAGCATTGTTGATCAGGATGTTTCTGTTGAGCCTTGGGTGAGCATAAAAAAAAGATGCTGTGGGGAAACTGCTTGCCCCAGACAGGATGACATCATGATTCAGACTCAGGCATCCATTGAACATATTATTGATCTTGTTTGTTCCGGAGATCCTGACATTGCCATTGAGCATGGAGCAGCCTCTAAAAGCATTCTCTGCGTTGACAATGTTTTGAGCATTCACATATCCATTCAGATTTGTGCACCCGGCGAACATATTGGAGATATTTCTTGATCCTCCGGCAATATTGATGTTCTGATTCAATCTGGAGCAGCTTGCAAACATTCTGCTATAATCATAGCTTTTGCTTGCTGCATTGAATGTGATCGGACTATTTAATCCGGAGCAGCCCTCAAATGAGGAATAAGCATTGATTATGTTTGCACCGACAAGGATCTGGCTATTTAATGCAGTATTGCCAGCCATGGCAAATGCCATGTTTGTGTCTTGCAAAGTGCCTCCCACGTTTGCGGTATAAGCTGGAGCATTATTCTGTTCTTTTACCACTGACGATCTATAATAGTTCATGCTCTGCCTCCTTAATTTGTGTAATTATAATAGCAATACACATTGAATGCTGCATTGTAATATCCATTTGAGATTGCAGTCCAGGTGATAGGCTGGCCCACAACAGAGCTGGCATCCGTATTATTAAAATATGTGTTCATACTGGGCTGGAACCATATATTTTTTCTGAGTAGATTGGATGTGTTTTCCAGGATTCCGACTGTGTTGATGGCTTTTGTCCTGGAATGGAAATAAAGATTTTTTGCAAAACTTGTGCAGCCACACAGCATTTTATAACAATTCACGATCTCACCATGGAGATCAAGATTCTGATTGAAATTTGTGCAGCCATTGAGCATCTCTGCACATGTGTTGACAGCTCTGCCGATCAGGATTGGAGCATTGATTGTTGTATTCCCATCAAACATCCCCCGGCAACTGCCATTTACATAAGATCTGGCCCCACCATTCACCAGAGTGAATGTGTAATCTCCAGCATTATCAACTCCCCCACCTCCGCCAGTCACTGTGCTCCTATATCCATTCATGTCTGACCTCCTAACGTGCATTTTTTACATAAAAATGCACGCATGCGAAAATGGATTGATCCATAAACACATGCGTGTCTTTTTAACTTGTTTTTTTAGTCTCCAACCACTCGCCAAAAGTCGCAAACATAATTGGCGAGTGCTTTTGCTAACTTGCCGGCAACTTGCTACGTTCACAAAAGTGTCCTTTAAGTTACCTAGCCTTTTTCAATATTTCCTTTTCCTTTGCTCTTATCTCAGCACGTTCCTTGGCTGAAAATTTTTTCGGTAGCATTGGATTAAGATAAACAATAGGTTTCTTTTTCTTCTTGTGCATAAGTGTCCTTTAGTGACATAAAATAAATTTAGCAACACGAATAATGAATATCTTAATATCTAATATAGGTATTGCTATAAGATTTTTTAGTGTTTCTATCATATATTTCTTTGGATTTTCCATAAACGTGTCCTTTAAACTACTTGTCATTTCTAGTCAACTCAAAAACCATGAAATCAAAATCATCCACGAATTTCTGAAAATCAACTGTCCTATCTGGTAATAGCATAAGCCCATAAGGTGAACTAATACACACTTTTCCTGCAAGTGGGCAAGTAGTACAATTACTTTTTCGATTATCACAATAATCAATGCCTTTTCTTCTTAGCACTTTCACATTAGTTCCGTTTATTTCCATACTGCTCCTTTACTTACCAAAATACTTATCCGCATACGCTTTTCCATACTCATTTGCATCTAACTCGATAAACTGTTGGTAATAGTTTTCTATGCCATTGTAATACTGCTGATAGTTGTTATAGCCATATAAGCAAGCCCTACCATAATCGGAATCATCAAATTGATGTTCCCACTGGAAGTCATGCCTAACCTCATGCGCAATTATCTTTACAAGATGGTATTCCACCGATTCATTGGCAATGTCGGCATCTGTACTATTCTCAAAGGTTGATAGATTAACGAAAATATAATCTAGCCCTTGGTAATAGTTTGCAGCAACTCCCCAATCTTTAGCAGAATAAAAGTAAAGATGGGGAATTGTTGTTATCTGCAAATCATTTGATATTTCAGATACTAAAACCGTTATGGTGTCCTGTTTATCTTCTGTACTTAAATCAACAAAACCACCTTGCTTTACCACTTTAAGTTGTGGCTTGGCATAAGTGGTTAATGTTGAATTTATAAACAGGAAAAGACTAATGAGAAAATATAATAGTCTTTTCATAGGCATTTATGACACTTTGTGGTAAACATCATAAGTAAGTGTCATAACTTTTCCGGACGTTGGCACTTCTGCTTTCTTTGATGTAACTGTATTACCACTTGCATTTGCATTAACCACAGTCATCAACACATTGCTTGATAATGCAGACATTATAATGCAATGAGTGATTACTTGCCCATTATCACAAATAATAGTTCCGAAACGCAGTGCAGGCATACCAAGAGAGGCATTTGTATTATATAATCTTGTAGGAATAAAGTTGTCATATCCACCCACATATAAGTCAACAATCCTCAATATATCATCAGTAATAGCATCTGATACAGCTTTATATGCAGTATATAATTCCGCTAATAACTCGGCATATGTCTTAGTTCCATCTGCTGTTACAGATACAGTTTTTCTAATATCAACAACATATCTGTCGTTTAAATCTTCCGTCAACTCCCTATTAGTCATTGCATAAGGCTGATAGGTTGGGTCGGTGTCGGTGGCTAGGCGAATCATAGGATAAATAGTAATATTATCCAATACAGTACCTTGCGTAAAATAAATAGCAATATTGTATTTTATTCCACTCGTGACAGTTATTGCATAATCTTGCCCGTATTGTCTCCCTATGAATGTTCCTGGATAATCACCAGATGCAATTCTTAATCCGTATGTATTCTCACCACCATTAGGACAACCATTCAATTTGTAAGTCCCTGTACGTTCAATCACACTATAATAAACATAAGAGCCATTCCCTGATGTGCCATCTAATGTAACGCTACCATCATCATTAAATGTTATATCTACTCCATCATAAGTATAAGTATTTCCATTCCAAGTGCCATAAATGTTTTTAGCCTTTATAGTTTTTAAATCAAAAGGCATTAAATTATGCGCCCCAAGTGCTGCCCTTGTTGCTACTTCGTCACTTAAAGCCTGCTTTACGTTACCAACCTCAGAGTCAACATCATTAAACAGATCGCCCAGCTTTTTGTGTTCGCAGTTTGATCCCACTGTGATTGTCTGATTGCTGGAGATGTTCGCAGTTGCTTTGTACATCCTCTCGACACCCTGAGCATCTCTTGCCAGGAAAAGACTCCCTTTTGTGTAACCATTCGGATTTTTGCAGATGGTCCCGAGCTTTTCAACATAATCGCTCACCACCTCCGGGGACATGATGTCATAATCCTGTCCGTTTGCGTTTACTATATCAATTGCGCTCATATCGTCCTCCTTAAGATGTAATGATCAATTTGCGATCTGTGACAACCGCTCCATCAATAAAGACCAGCTTTGTGCCCTCGACATATGCTCCTGAGACATAATCAATGTTTTCCTGTTCGTTGTTCTCGCCCATCTTATACTCCTTTGATCTCACACCAGACACCAACATCTGATGGCTGTGTTTCATAAGTCAGAGTGACCTGTCCATTGCTCTCGGTCAGCTGACTGTAACCCATTCCATTGGATGTGTATATATCAATCAGGTAGTCTCCAAATGTTGGCACATCAAATGTGACTGTGGTGCTCCCGGCGCTCAGTTTTCTATACTGGGCCTTATATTTAGGAGTCACATCTACCAGAGCACTGATTGAGGTTGTGCCAACTGTGAATGTGCACAGATTGAACTCATAAATCCCATTTATGATATTCACATCAGCATTCTGGACAGGATCAGAGAGTGTGGCAGCAACCTGAGTCATGAACTGGATCGGATTTGATGTGTTTGCCAGATCAAGATGGATGTATAATCTGCCCTTGAGTGTTCCGGATCCGGCGAGAGTCACATTGATGTCCTGAGCCTCAACTGTGAATTTTCGTCCGGCAATCACACCATGGCCTGATGAGATATGCAGCTGAGTGGCACTCTTGATCGTGACCTCTGCTCCGTAAATGATTCCGCTTTTCTTTAATGCTGCATCATATACAAGAGCATCATCCTGAGGAGTGACTGTCTTTGCGTTATATGTAACCAATTTGATACTCATTTCAATGCCTCCTTAAGTATTTTCGTGAGATCCATTCTGATGGTCCCAAAAATCAGCTCCATTGTGTCTTTTCTCTTGTACCCGGTCAGCATGGATTTGTATTCTGCTCCATTCAACAGGATGCTCACCATCTGTCCGATCTCCATTGAGTCAGCATCAATCAGCCAGTTTTCTCTGAGGACCACAAGCTCAATGAGATTTGCTGCAAAAAGATCTCCAAATGTGTTTGCTGCAACCTCCAGCGCACTCTGACTGAATGTCTTGTCCTGAGAGATGCTGGCTGTCCTGGTCTCAAAAACCACCGGAGTGATCCTGTCTGTGTTTGATGTACTGAATGAGCCATCTGTATGCAAGTAATAAATCAGGGAGTTGTTGAAATCATCAGACTGATAAACATAGAGCTTGTTGACTTCTTTTTTGGTCTGATTGAGGATGACATTTTTTGCCACTACATTTGGGAGCTCAGCCTCGATCACAAAATCTGCTGCCTCTTTTATGCCAACCTCAACATGGATCTTTTTGGTTGTAAAATCCGGAGTGACATACAATGCAACTCTATGTCTGACCAGAGATGGCTGGATCAGATCAGTGAGCAGATTGATGATTGCTCGGCCTGTTCCCTCGGACTGCTCCTGGATCAGAATGGTCCAGTCAAATGTGTCTGACAGCTTTTCAAGCTCAAGGCCCATGATCAGCTGAGCATCGTCAATGTTTGTTATGAAATAATCGTCAATATAGTCAATGATCATATCCTCCAGGGATATGTCATCAGTTGCCACTGTGGTGTCAAATACAATATCTGTATCAAAGAGACTTAAAAAAGGCTTAAATCTTATCTCAGAGAATCCCTCCAGGGAATTGTCGATCTCAATTGATGTGACCACTCCAAAATAGTCATAAACCGGATTATTTACTCTGATATACATTCCTCTTTTGACATCATCATTGAATGGGATCAGAGCATGATTTTCGCTCAGACACAAATAATCATACTCATACTCAATGGAGTCAATGTTGTAGTGCTGGACCAGATTGAATTGTCTGTCAAAAATCTCAACATTATACGGTTGCATATTCAAGCTGTGCCTCCACTCCTACACCAATGGCATTGGCATTCAGTCCTGATACTGTGATCCGGTTCTTGCCATGTGCCAGTCTGATGAATCTCTCTGTTGAAAAGTCACAGGACTGATACAGATCAGCCACAAAGTTTCCGGCTGAGTCAAATTCTTTGATACTATATGGGATTGTGGTTGTATCAATGACAAGCCTGTGACCAGCCAAGATGCTGCCATTGAGCTTACCAGTTGCAACCAGCTCATCATCAAGATACTGCCTCCAAATAGGATCTGTGACAGGACCCTGGATGATGATCTTTGCCGGGGACTGCTGCCAGGAATCACTCACAATGGTGATCTCATTGTCTGCTGTGGTTGCGTACTGATATGAATACTCATAACTGTACTTTTTGCCATCCTGACTCTGGCCTCCATAGTTGTACTCTGACACTTTTTTATACCATGGAGTCTCAGCTGTGAACTCGATCACAACCTCAAGGCAGTTTCCAACTCCATCAGACTTTTCGATCCTGGTGACATATCCGTCCCGGTAAAAATTCTCAAGTGTGACATATTCATAAGGCAAAAAGAGCGTCCTATTCTCAACATATCCATGAGAAAAGCCGCTCTTTGATTTGTGTCCTGACTGTGGGGCATACCGGAGCTTTAATGGTCCATTTTGGCAGAACTGAGCAAACTGAAAATACTCGGCCTCTGCTCCACTCTGCCAAAATTTGACAGTGCCCACGATCTTACCCTGGGCCAGTTTTTTGCTGGCAAGAGAAAATCTTTCCTTGATCCTCAGAAAAGCTGTCTCCTCCTCAAATCCAAGCCCGGTCACTCCATAGAAAAAGGCCTTGTCTTTGACTGTGATGTTGTAGGTGGTCCCATCTTTATCAATCAATGCAAAAGTTCTCATGTGAGTGCCGCTCCTAACTGTCTATTGAAATTACTGTATAGTGTCTCTGTGCTGATTCCTTTGTTTTCTGCTATCTCTGGGAGATAATTTGCAAGCATCTCCAGGAGCAGATCCATCTTTGCATCAGATGTCCCTCTGCCTGACACAACCAGATTGCTTGATGTGCTTGCAGTCAGCTTTGCGGTTGCGTTTTCGCTCAGATCCGTGATCGCATCCTCTACATTTGAGGAGTTTTTCTCAATACCAAGTGCAAAGCCATCATCCAACATCTGGCCCATCCATATACCTTTTTTGGATGGTGATGCAATTCCCAGCCACTGCTTTGCAGCATTGAATGCAGCTTTTGCAGCTTCAACTGCTGCATCAACAATCATACCAACTGCGCTGGCGATACCTTTGGCAATTCCTTTGATGATATCCACACCAACACTAAGCCAGTCAACATCAGCAAATGCTTTGATTATTGCAGAGAAAATCTCAGGGAGTGCTTTGAGCAGATCAGGAATCGCCTTGAGGAGTCCAGCTGCAATCTGTCCGAGCAGCTTGATTCCTGTCTCCAATATTTTGGGAAAATTCTCAGTCAATGTCTTGATCATCTGAGTGATCACCTTGACTGCTGCCTCAATCAACTTGGGCAGACTGTTCACAATTCCTGTGACAATATTCAATAACAGCTCTGTCCCAGCCTCAAGGATGGTCGGCATATTTTCCAAAAAGAATGACGCAAACTGTGTGATCAGATTGCCAGCTGTCTCAATCAGCTGAGGGAGACTTTCAAGGATTCCTGTCACAATGTTTGTGACGATCTCAACACCTTCCTCCAAAAGCCCCGGGAGCTTTTCTGTGATTCCGTCCATTATGCTTTGCAGCATATTGGAGCCTGTTTCCATGAACTCACTCAGGTCAAAGGATTCTCTGAGTGTCTTGAATAGTTCCATGCCAGCCTCGATCAATTTCGGAGCTGCCTCAACCAATGCTTTTCCAAAAGCAACAACCAGCTTGACCGCTGCCTCCAAAAGTGCTGGGATTACTGTTGTGATGAGCTGCGGCAATGCTCCGACAAGAGCCTCCGCAAACGAGATCAAAAGCTCTGCTGCCATGTCTATGATCTTGGGGAGCAGTGTTGTGATTCCATCCAAGATTGCTGGCATGAGCTCTGTCACTTTGTCTATGATCTTGCTGACAATATCGGTGAGGGAATCGAAAAGTCCCTCAAATCCTTGTGTGAGTGCCTCAGTTGCTCCCTCTTCTCCTGTGATCAGGGATGTGAATCCGGCAATAATCTCATTCATTGATGGGAGGAGCTCACTGATCATTCCTCTGCCCAGGCCGCTGATGGCAGTCTGCATGTCTTGCATGTTGTCCTGGAATAAAGCTGCTGCCTTGACAGCATCATCTCCCATCACTCCGCCAAGCTCATGCACCCTGTCTCTCATTGCCTGGGTGTCCTCAGCTGATGTGTTGAGGAGCGCTCCGAGCTCTGTGGCACCTCTGCCCAGTGTCTTGCCAGCCAAATATGTTCTCTCAGTTTCATTCTCAACATTCTGGAGGGCTGCGATTGTAGCCTCAAAGAGCTGCTCCTGTGACATTGTTGCAAGCTGCTCCTGTGAGATTCCCAGTTCCTCAAATGCTTTTGAGTTTGTCTGCGCTGCATTGGCGAGAGTTTTCATGGAGGATTTCATTGCCTCCATGGATGTTCCTGAGTGCTGCATGACTGCATCCCATTCCTGGTATGACTGAGCACTTAGTCCCATCTTTTGACTCATCTTGTCAATGTTATCGCCATATGCGGCAACATCTGCGGATCCTTTTGTGATCGCTCCGGTGACAGCAGCTGCTCCGGCTGCCACCAATGATGTCGCTCCTTTTAGTGCTGTGCCTATTCCTCCGGCAATGTTCAATCCGGCAGATTTTCCAGCACTTGATGACTCTTTATCTAATATGGAGGATATTGAGCCACTGATGCCCTCAGCAGCTGGCACTATTTGGACATACGCTTTTCCAAGATCACTCACCTCTCAGTTTCCTCCATTCCTTGTCAAATTCCTCTCCGCTATCAAATCCAGGCTCCTCAGTCTTGACTCCTTGGATGGCCTTGAGCATTGATGGCGGCCTGTTCTGGTTCTTTTGTCCATCCTCTGAATGGAACCACATAGTGATTGCAGTATTATCAGCAATATGGGCCAAAAGCAGAGCTTTGATGTCTACTTTTAGCCCACTGATCGCCATTTTTATTCTGCTGTCATCTCTGAGACCTTTTGCCAGTGTCGCAATATAGAGCGCTGGCATCTCATAGATGTTAAAAATGTGATAGGTCTCTGCCATATCACACAGCAGAGCATCCTCATCAAGCGCAATCATTCCTGAGAGGATTTGGATTTTTTTGCCTCGTCTCCCAAAAGCACCAGGATCTCTCTGAACTCTGACAGGATGTCTGCTGTCATGATGTCTCCGTTTTTCTTTTTGACATGCTCTGCCAGAGCAGCCTCGCCATCATCTCCAAGCAAAAATGGGACCACAAACGTGAGTCCCATTACCCTCTCAGCCTCATTGTCTCCCTCGCACTTTGCAAGACATTTGGCGAACCGCCAGTCGCCAACTTTTTTCTCATCTACATTCCAAACAAATCCGCTCTTTGTTTGTATTTTTGTCATAAATCCTCCAATCAGCCTGATACAATCTGCTTGAGCATATACTCAATATGAGTGTTGCCATCATCATCAGGCATGCAGTCAACAGTGGTGCCATATCCAATGACTGAATTGTCAGCATAGGTGATGTCATCAACTGCTGAGATCTTCACAGCCGGGAGCACTTTTCTTGAGGCCACATTGTCAGACATTATCATGTCAATGACGATTGACACCTCCGGAGTCTCTTTGTTGTTGACAGCCACACTCAGACCAGTCTCAAGAGATCCGCTGACATTGCTTGCGCCATAGACAAATTTGAGGACATCAATATTCTTGACCTCAATGAGAGTGAATTTGAATGTGTCCTCTTTGGATGTCTGGATGACAAGAACTGTTGCACCGCCCCAGGCTTTGATTTTGGTTGACTCCATAGGTGTTCCATTAACTACACCAGCGTCTGATACATAACCAAGGCCCTTAAAAGCCTCATTCAGATCACTTGTTGCATCTGTTGGGAGTGGTGTTCCCTTAGGAGCAACAAAGATTGCTCCTGTGATCTTAGGCTTTCCGGCGCTGACATTGCTTGCATTATTAGTGCTGCTCATATTTTCGCCTCCTTAATAATGTGTGACGATAAAAATCGCCTGATATCTGTACTTTTTCGTTGTTGTATCCGTAAAATTATAATCACTGTTGAGCTCTACTTTTAGAACATCATCCAGTGTTATAAGGCCATCTATTCCATCAAGCACTGCTGCCTTGACCTCATCATTGAGCTCCGCTGCATCATATAGGGATTTCCCATATGACTTAGCAGCAATGACTGATGTGTTGATCACCTTACTCTCAAGGCCGCCTCCGGTCTTTTCCAAAACGATCATTCTCACTGGAGGATTCTGAGGAATCTCCATATAAACCGGGACGGACAGTTTTGCAGATAAAAAATCCTGTACTTTATCCTCAATCATGACTAACCTCTCTTTGTCATAGGCAATCCAACAGAGCTCAAGGCTTTGACAAGTGTGTTTTCTTCATAATTTTCATGAGCTGCCTCTTTGCTGTCCGGGTAAACGTTGCAGATCGCCACAAAAGATGCCTGATGGACGCTGTGAGCATAATCCGGCCCAGCAGCGTTTGCCACTGCTGCACCAGCCTCCTCAAGCGCCTCACACATCTCCGGTGACTTCATGAGCTCATTCAGCCCGGCAAGATTCAGCTCAAATCTTGTACTACTCATATGCCTCACATCTCACTTTCATGTGCCATGGAATCTGGACAGGGAGATTTTCTTCGATCCCTGTGATCGGGAATCCGAATGTCTTGACCTTGTGCATGATCCCATAGGCATCTGTCCAGCTGACAACTTTATCCACCCAGTCATGTGTGTCTCCCTTGGGGATGCCAAGCATATACTGGATCTTTTTCCCATACATGCTCACAGATGTTGTGATGTCATCAGTTGATGGCTCTCCAACAAGAACATTGTCCACAGATATTTCTGTCTGTTCTATGATTGGAGCACCAAATTTGTCATATCCGGTGATTGTCTCGCCATATAAAATTACTGTTGTGCCTTTGATCCTTGCCATGTGTACATCACTCCGATTTTCTGTCTCTTGAGTCCCAGTTTTTTCAGATCGTTGTTGAGGATCGAATTTGCAATACCACCGCCAGGAACTGCATACGATCCGCTCCATGAATACCCGAGCCCTGACTGAGATTCCTGTGTCATTGCATCACCTTCTGTTGACTGTCTCAGCACTCTGACTGTCACATCAACTGTGACAATTTTGAGCACTGATGCATATGCCTCATCAGCTGCTGCCTTGTCATCAAGATCCACATCAACTCCTCTGGCGATCACTCTGAGCTCATCAGATACAAGAGGGAGCAAATATTCCGCTCTTGATTGCTCCTCAGCTGTGAGTGGTCTCCATAGATTCTGTATGTCATTCACTGTGGCAAATGGTGTGTTCATTTTTTGGCCCTCTTTATTGATTTTTTGGGCGCTGGCTTTTTGGTCTCGGTCTTTTTCTCCTCTGCTTTCTCAACAGGAGGAACCTCAGCTCCCACTGTTATCCAGTCAGGAGCTGAGATGATTGACTTTGATTCAAACTCTGCGCCAGTAACTACGTTGCGATAGAGCATAAAACCTCCGATCAGCCTGAGGCAGATGTCTTAATCATTGCGAATGCCTTAGGAACAAGGATTCCAAATCCAAGATATACCTCGCCTCTGAGATATACCTGATTGTGGCCCTTGAGGTCGCCAGCATCAGCATCATTGTCAGGATTACCATACTCGATTACCTCGATAGGGATCTGTCTTGCAATGCCCCATCTGAAGAAATCAGCAAAGTTGCCGACAATGGCCTTGTCAGGTGAGCTGTTGAATCCAACTGTTGAATTGGAGTCAACTGCGAGGCCATTAATTCTTTCTGCCTCATTGCCCCATCCAAGCTCAGGGAACAGAGGAACATTGCTGTTTGCCTGAGTCTTGAGAGCTGCAAGGGCAGACTTGAATGCTGGGCTCATTGCCATTCCGGTTACTTCATGCTCATTGCCCTGGACAAGAGCAATTGCTGCCTCAACATTGTCCTGAGGAGCAGATGCATCATATGTGACAATCTGGTCAACAAG
>JAEIGA010002681.1_pt1 | contig 28274 bp, 21 predicted proteins | sample 9270691 | NCBI WGS metagenome assembly JAEIGA01 (sample SAMN17057246, study PRJNA624740) | gut metagenome | biome: biome; isolation source: fecal sample | host: Bos grunniens | place: China: Xizang | collected 2019
ATACCGTACATAGCAGGCTGGATCTGAGCTCCCGGCTTGCCCACATTCACCTTCATCTCATTGGTCTGAGCCGAAAGGCATACGGCTGCAGACATCGCCATAAGCGACAGGAAGATATTCTTCATATACTGATTACACCAATGCCTTGTTCAACATATAGTACACTTCGTTCATCCTGAGCTCCTTCTTGAAGCCGCTGATGGTGGTGTCCTTATTGATATGCAGCATCTCAATGCCCGAAATCTCGGCATAATCCTCCCAGTATTCGGCAGTCAGATCATACGAGAAGCAGGAGTGATGCGTACCGCCTGCAAGAATCCAGGCACAGGCACCCACCTCGAAATCAGGCATCGGAATCCAGAGCGCACTTGCCACAGGAAGCTTCGGAAGCGGCTTAGGCTCAATACATTCCACATCATTTACGATGAGGCGGAAACGATTGCCGAGATCCACTATGGTAGCAGTACATCCCGGACCGGTCTTGCTTGTGAATACAAGTCTCGCGGTAGGACTCTTCCTTATGCCGATACCGAGGAAATGTACCTCAAGACGAGGCTTTGCTGCAGCTATGAGAGGGCAGATCTCGAGCATGTGCGACTGCAGGATCGAGCTGTCAGCACCATCGAAATTGAGTGTATAGTCCTCAAGGAATGAGCATCCGCGAGGAAGTCCCTGATTCATTACCCATACGGTACGGTACAACGCGGCAGACTTCCAGTCACCCTCCGCTCCGAAGCCGTAGCCTTCAGCCATAAGACGCTGCGAAGCGAGTCCAGGTATCTGATCAAAGAAGTTGCACTCCATATCCACGTCTCCGAGATCATCGAAATTGGTGGTGAATCCTTTAGCTCCCTTATCTTTCAGGATGGCACGGATAGCCAGCTCTGCCTTTGCGGAATTCCATACCTTGAGATATCCTTCCGTAGTCTCATCTTCCAGTGAAGCATCGTGGTCATAAAGTGTAAAATATTCATCCACCAGTGCCTTCACGTCCTCATCCCTTACCTGCTTCTGATAGTTCATAAGCTCGCTTACAGGACAATAATCCACGTGATAGCCGAGTCTCTGCTCTGCCTCCACCTTATCTCCGTCTGTCACGGCCACATTGTTCATCTGGTCGCCGAAACGGATTATGAGCATATCCTGTGCGTCTGCCCATCCGGCACATACACGCATCCATACGGAAATCTTGCGCTGTGTCTCGGCATCCTGCCAATGTCCCACGACAACCTTCCTGCGGATACGCATACGGGTGCAGATATGGCCGAACTCACGGTCGCCGTGAGCGGACTGATTGAGATTCATAAAGTCCATGTCCATCGTATCCCAAGGAATCTCCTTGTTGTACTGGGTATGCAGATGCATAAGCGGTTTGCGAAGCTGAAGCAGGCCGTGTATCCACATCTTTGCAGGCGAGAATGTATGCATCCAGGTAATCACTCCGATGCACTTGTCGTCATTGTTTGCAGCCTTGAATACAGCCTCCACCTCCTTGGATGAATTGGCTGTACCCTTATATACCACCTTTACAGGCAGATTTCCGGACTCGTTGAGTCCCTTAACCATTTCTATAGAATGACCGTCAACAATCTTGACGGCATCACCTCCGTAAAGGAGCTGAGCTCCTGTCACGAACCATACTTCATATCGGTCAAATGCGTTGATCATAGTGTTATCATTTATGTGTTGTCATTTCTTTTTCTGTCCGTAATATGCCCCGGGACCGTGCTTGCGGTTATAATGCTTCTCCACAAGAAGAGGATTCATTCCCGTCTTCGGATTGAGGGTGAATGATATGTATGCCATCTGCGCACACTGTTCCAGGACCTTGGCATTATAAACAGCATCGGCCGGATTCTTTCCCCAGGTAAACGGGCCGTGATTCTTCACAAGCACACCAGGGGTGTGATCCGGATTCAAGCCTTCGAAACGTGAAACTATCACATTTCCGGTCTCGAGTTCGTATTGTCCTTCTATCTGCTCCGAAGTCATATCGGCCGTGCAGGGAATGTCCTTGTGAAAATAGTCAGAATGGGTCGTACCGACATTAGGGATATCCATTCCGGCCTGAGCCCAGGCTGTAGCGTATGTGGAATGGGTATGAACCACTCCCCCGATGTTCGGAAACGCTCTGTAGAGAGCAAGATGCGTGGGGGTATCCGAAGAAGGATTGAGCTGTCCCTCGACAGCCTCTCCGGTCTCGAGGCTCACAACCACCATATCTTCCGGCTTCATATCGTCATAGCCGACACCGCTGGGCTTGATCACTACAAGACCCTTTTCACGGTCGATGCCGGACACATTGCCCCAGGTATATATAACAAGTCCCTGGCGCACGAGTTCCAGATTGGCCTGGAACACTTTCTCCTTGAGTTCTTCCAACATTGCTTTAAAATTTGAATTCAGGGCTCCGCCTGCTTTTCGGATCAATACACTCCTCAGGCAAGCGGGACCCTATCTCACTTCAACGTGGCAAATATGGCCGCAGGCTACCAGAAATACCAGTAGAATGCTGCCGTAATGGCAAGAATGATTACAGTGTGGATGATGTCCCACTTGTCCCAGCTTGCACGTGTCTGAGCCTTCTGCTCCTGGGTAGCTGTGCCGAATACAAGTCCCTGGATCTGCTCCGGTGCAGGTGCCTTTGTAAAGAGGCTGACCACGATTATCACGATGATGCAGAAAAGGAACATCCATCCGCAGAAGAAGAGCCAGTTGACATCGAAGAAGATATATCTGAAGAAATTGTCAGCAGCTTCCGGTGCATTGGTGTAATAAATCTTGGCTCCAAGGCGGGTAAGTCCGATGACAAGTCCTGAAATAAGTCCCCACATACCTCCTTTGGCAGATGTCCTCTTCCAGCAGATACCGAGAAGGAAGGCCGCAGCGATGCCTGGAGCAAGTACTGACTGTACATCCTGGAGATAATTGTAGAGCACATCACCCACTGAACGCATGATCGGAATCCAAAGGATACCGAGAACCACGATCACCACTGTAGCGATCTGTCCTATGGTCACAAGCTTCTTCTCAGGGGTCTCCGGTCTGAACTTCTTGTAGAAGTCAATGGTGAAGAGCATAGAAGACGAATTGAACAGGGATGCGAGCGAGCTCATAAGGGCGGCAAGGATTCCGCAGACCACGAGTCCCTTCACGCCGGCAGGAAGAAGTCTTGCCACCAATGTAGGGAAGGCCGCATCCGGAGTAGAGAGTCTGAACACCTCACCGTTGATCATGATGCCTTTCTGATGAAGTGCAAATGCAATCATACCCGGAATGAGGAAGAGGAATACCGGCAGAAGCTTTAGATATGCTCCGAAGATCGTACCTCGACGAGCCTCCTTCTGATCCTTTCCGGAAAGCACTCTCTGCACGATGAACTGATCGGTACACCAGTACCAGAAGCCGATGATGGCCGATCCCACAAGCGCTCCGAGCCAAGGATACTGAGGATCGCGGTTGTCACGCATAAGCTCCACCATAGTATTACCGTATTCATTTACAGTGGTGGCTCCGCATATCCTCATCATTTCTTCCCATCCGCCGAGCTCCTTAAGTCCGAGGACAAGTATTACGAGAGAGCCCAGGAGAAGGATAGGAGTCTGGAGTACAGAAGTGTAGAGAACCGATTTCATACCTCCTGCCACTGTATAAAGAGCTGTTATAAGCACAAGTCCGATGGCTGCGATCCAGAAGAAATCTATACCCCAGAGCTGCTCGATGCCGAACACCTGCTGGAATACGAGTCCTCCGGCATACACTGTCACAGCTACCTTTGTGAGGACGTAGCTGATGAGGGAGATGAGCGAGAGGATAGTCCTTGACTGAGGATTATAGCGCTTCTCGAGGAATTCCGGCATCGTATACACCATACTTCTCGAATAGAACGGTACGAACACCCATCCCAGGAGAAGGATCATCCAGCCCTGGATCTCCCAATGAGCCATTGCCATACCGCTGGCAGCTCCTGTTCCTGCAAGACCGATGAGATGTTCAGATCCGATGTTGGAAGCGAAGATGGAAGCTCCTATGGCAAGCCATGTGGCATCCCTTCCTCCAAGGAAATAGTCAGACGAGTTGTTCTGTTTCTGTTTAAGAACCCAGATTACGATTCCGATCAAGGCCACACAAAAGAAACCTATCACGATCCAGTCCAGTAAATGCATAGTTTATCAGGTTATAAGGTTATTCTATTGTCGAGAAGCGATATACGCAATGGCTTGTATATTTCTGTCCAGGCTCGAGGAATGCCGACGGCCACTCAGGCTTGTTCGGAGTGTCGGGATACTTCTGAGTCTCAAGGCAGAAACCTGTACTCTGCTGGTATGCGGTGCCATTCTTTCCGATGCTGGTTCCGTCAAGGAAATTGCCGCTGTAGAACTGGATGCCAGGCTCATCCGTAAAGACCTCAAGGCAGATGCCGGTCTCAGGGCAATATACCCTTGCAGCGACCTGAGTGTCATCTCCGGCAGTATTGAGACACCAGTTATGATCGAATCCGTTGCCGAATCTGATCTGCTCGAACTCGAAGTTCTTTATATCCTGGCCGATGGCCACAGGATTTCTGAAATCCATAGGGGTACCTTCGACAGGAAGGATTTCTCCGGTGGTCATGAATGTCGCATCTACAGGGGTATAGGTATCAGCATTGATCTGAATCAGATGATCGTCCACCCTACGGGCAGGGTCGCCTGAAAGATTGAAATAAGCGTGGTTGGTCATATTGACGACGGTTTTCTTGTCTGTAACGGCCTCATATCTGATGTCAATCGCATTGTCATCAGTCAGCTTCATCGTCACGACAGCAGTCACTGCTCCAGGGAAATTCGCGTCACCGTCAGGAGACTCCATCGTAAGTATCACAGTCGATTCGTCAGGCTGCACCGCATCATATACCTGATACTGCCATCCCTCCGGACCACCGTGAAGGCAATGTCCGAAATTGTTCTGAGGAAGCTGGATGGTTTCACCGTCAATAACGATGCGTCCCTGATTGATTCGGTTCGCATAGCGTCCTACTGATGCACCGAAATCACTCGGAGTATTGACATTGTCCGCGAAATCGGCGACATTGTCAAATCCCAGAAGGACATCCTTCATTTCTCCGTTCCTGTCAGGAACCATCACAGACACGATGCGGCCTCCGAGATTGGTCACACAGACTTCCATTCCACCAGAATTCGTAAGAGTATAGAGATCGGTGGCCTTTCCTTTGATTTCCGAGATGAAATTATCACGTGATAGTCCGGAAAGGGTCTGGGACGGGGCTGTGGCGCAGGAATGCGCAAGAACGGCTGCAGCTACGCCCAGCATGGTCTTGTAAAGGATTTTCATGATGTTATCAGTTAAATGGTTATAATCTTGTGGTGACTACAAATATAGAAAAATTTTCCATTGTTTGCCATACAGTGCCACTCTTTCCGATAACGAAAATCCGCCTGCCGCAATAATGCAGCAGGCGGACCGATAAATGTCAAACAAATGTCGGAACAGATCAGAACATTGCCTTTACCTGATTATAGACATTCTGCGCTGTGAAACCTAGCTTTTCATCAAGCACCTTGTAAGGGGCAGAGAAGCCGAAGCTTTCGAGACCGAAGACCTTGCCGTTGCAGCCAACAAGTCCCTGAAGATTGACCGGAAGACCTGCTGTGAGGCCGAAGATCTTAGCTGCGTTCGGAAGGATAGCATCCTGATATTCCTTTGGCTGGCAACGGAATACGCCCTCGGAAGGACAGCTTACGATGCGCACCTTGAGCCCGTCTTCGCGAAGAAGTGCAGCTCCTGCCACGAGAGTCGAAACCTCTGATCCTGAAGCCACGAGGATCACGTCAGGGTTCTCATCTGAACCTGCCACGACATATGCACCCTTCTCAGCCTGAGCATAGTCTGTACCCTCAGGAAGCTGCTCGATGTTCTGACGTGAAAGGATAAGGCCGGTAGGGCTGTCGATATTCTCCATAGCCATTTTCCAGCATACTGTAGTCTCCTCGACATCAGCAGGGCGAAGCACAAGCATAGAATTCTTTCCGCTGTGGTTCTTGAGCTTCTCCATAAGGCGGATCTGCGCCTCCTGCTCTACCGGCTCGTGTGTAGGGCCGTCCTCGCCGACACGGAATGCGTCGTGAGTCCAGATGAACTTCACAGGAAGCTCCATAAGGGCAGCCATACGCACCGCAGGCTTCATATAATCAGAGAATACGAAGAATGTACCGCAGGCAGAAATGACACCTCCGTGAAGAGTCATACCGATGCAGACGCAGGCCATTGTAAGCTCTGCCACACCTGCCTGGAAGAATGCTCCGCTGAAATCTCCCTTTACAAATGAAGTGGTCTTCTTGAGGAATCCGTCGGTCTTGTCCGAGTTAGAAAGGTCGGCCGAAGCACAGATCATATTCGGAACCTGCTGTGCAAGCTGTCCGAGAACTGTCGCAGAAGCGTTTCTTGTAGCGTCTCCCGGCTTCTGCTGTACCTTTGTCCAGTCGATCTTCGGAGCTGCGCCGCTGAACCATTCAGCCTGAGCGGCAGCCTTTTCAGGATTTGCAGCAGCCCAAGCCGCTTCCTCAGCCTTACGCTCAGCCACGATTCCCTTCAACTCTTCAGCACGCTTCGCATAAATTTCCTTGACTTCATCGAAGATAACGAAAGGATTCTCCGGATCACCTCCGAGATTCACGATTGTATTCTTGTATGCATCTCCGCCGAGAGGGGCTCCGTGGGTCTTGCAGTTGCGCTCGTAAGAAGAATTGTCAGCCTGGCGGGCTCCCTTGCCCATCACGCACTTACCGATGATGAGGGTAGGACGCTCAGCCTCTGCCTTTGCTTCATCGAGAGCCTGACGGATCTGGCAGCAGTCATTTCCATCTATGGTGATGACCTTCCATCCCCAAGCCTCGTATTTCATCGCAGTGTTCTCTGTCATAACCTCATCGCACTCTGTCGAGAGCTGGATGTCATTGGAATCATAGAACATAACGAGATTGTCCAGTCCGAGATGTCCGGCAATACGTCCGGCACCCTGTGAGATCTCCTCCTGGATACCACCGTCTGAAATATATGCGTAAATGGTCTCTTTCGAGAATGTCGGATTCGAAGTACGGGCAGCAAGGAATTTTGCAGCAATTGCGGCACCGACGGCAAACACGTGTCCCTGTCCGAGAGGGCCTGATGTATTCTCGATACCACGGAGGATATCCACTTCAGGATGGCCTGGAGTAGGTGATCCCCACTGACGGAGCTGCTGAAGCTCTTCAAGTGTGAATTTGCCGGCAAGGGCAAGCTCAGCGTAAAGCATCGGAGCCATATGTCCCGGATCGAGGAAGAAGCGGTCGCGTCCCTCCCACTTCGGATTCTCAGGATCGTACTGGAGATACTCTGAATAGAGGACATTGATGAAGTCAGCTCCTCCCATCGCACCGCCTGGGTGTCCGGACTTAGCCTTTTCTACCATCGAAGCTGCAAGAATACGGATATTGTCTGCAGCAAGATTCATTACCTTAGTGTCGTTCATAATATATAGAGTTATTGTTTTCGGGTTGAAAAGGCAAATTTAACACTCTGTATCCGATTTTTCATTATGATAGGCAATAAACTTTAAGCAAAAACTGAAAAAAGTTATCTGTTTGTCACTAATCTCAGTAAAAGCCATCTGAAGATTGTCATTAACCGCTCTTAAGGTTCAAATCTTGAGTTTATTTTATTATCTTTGTACGAATCACGTAAGACCGACTATGAAAAAAGCAATCATTGCAGCCGCAGTTTCCTTTCTGGCAGCCCTCTCCGTCTCTGACGCAAAAGTCAGACTCCCGTCCGTTCTGGGAGACGGAATGGTCATCCAAAGGGAAAGACCCATCGAGATATGGGGATGGGCAGATGCTGGAGAAGATTTCACGATCGGCTGGCATGATTCTTCTTATCCGGTGAAGGCAGGCAGTGACGGAAGATGGCAGATCACACTGCCGCAGAGTCAGGCCGGAGGTCCTTATTCGATGACCATCGGAGATATAAAGCTGAACGACATACTTGTAGGAGACGTATTCCTGTGCTCGGGACAGTCCAATATGGAACTTCCCGTACGCCGCGTCACCGATATGTTTGCAGAAGAAATCGCAGCCTATGAAAACGATCTTATCCGACAATATATCGTGCCGGACACATTCGACTTCACAGCCCCTCAAGAGGATACGCCGCAGTCGCATTGGAAAAGCTGCACTGCCGCAAATGTAATGGAGTTCTCCGCTCTCGCCTATTTCTATGCAAGATACATCTACGAGGGTACCGGGGTGCCGGTCGGCATAGTGAACTGCTGCTGGGGAGGTACACCGGTGGAAGCCTGGACAAGCGAAGAGGCTCTGAAGGACTTCCCTATGCACATCAACGAGAAGCGTCTGTATGAGGATCCCGGCTACTGCGAAAGAATCAAGAATCTCGAGGGAGAGGATTTCCACCGCTGGAACACCGCCCTGTATGCCGGAGATCCGGGTATGCAGGAAGAGGTGAAGTGGTTCGAGACGGATTATGACGACAGCAGCTGGACAGAAACGGATATGTTCTCGGAAAGCTGGGGCAATGACGGTCTGAACCCTCAGGGAGGCTCACACTGGCTAAGGAAGGACATCGAGATACCGGAAGGATGGGCAGGAAAGGAGGCGGTGCTTCGCCTTGGATGCATCGTGGATGCGGACTCGGTCTATGTCAACGGACATTTCACCGGTACGACAGGATATCAATACCCTCCGAGAATCTACCACATAGCTCCAGGGATACTTAAAGCAGGACGCAACAACATCACGATCAGGGTGATAAGCAATGGAGGACAGCCTCATTTCGTCCCTGAGAAACCATATAAGATCATATGCCGCGGAGAAGAGGTCAGCCTTGAAGGCAGATGGAAATACAGACTCGGTGCCCCTATGCCTGAGGCTCCGGAAATGATGTTCTTCTGCTACAAGCCGGTCGGACTGTACAACGCAATGATACATCCGCTCAAGAACCTCGCATTCAGAGGAGTGCTCTGGTATCAGGGTGAGTCCAACGTGGAACGCCGCAACGAATATGCAGCTCTGCTGACCGCAATGATAGGATGCTGGAGGAAGACTTTCGATGATGATGAACTCCCGTTCTACATTGTAGAGCTGGCCGACTTCCTGCATAAGGATGATACGGTCGGAAGGGCAGCATGGGCGGAAATGCGCATCGAACAGGCTAAGGCCGTGAAAATGAACACAAATACCGTACTGATCAGGAACAGCGACCTCGGGGAATGGAACGACATCCATCCTCTCGACAAGAAGACGCTTGGCAAAAGGGCCGCTGATGCTGTACTGAAAGATATTGAATAACCAAAAAATAACACTGAACTATGTCACAGAACCAAACTTTGAATGAAGCCAAAGGCTTCTACAAACTATCGTGGCTCCAGCGTATCGGCTTCGGAAGCGGCGATATGGCTCAGAATCTCATTTACCAGACAGTAAGCATCTGGCTGCTCTTCTTCTACACTAATGTTTATGGCATCGCTCCCGGAGCTGCCGCACTTATGTTCCTCATAGTACGTCTTGTGGATGTACTCTGGGATCCACTCGTAGGAGCATTCGTCGATAAGAGCAATCCTAAATGGGGAAAGTACCGTTCTTGGCTGATACTGGGAGGTATTCCTCTTGCCGGTCTGGCGATCCTCTGCTTCTGGAACGGATTCAGCGGCTCTATCGTTTATGCATATATCACTTACGTGGGAATGAGCATGTGTTACACTCTCGTGAACGTACCTTACGGCGCGCTGAACTCATCACTCACAAGAGATACAGAGGAAATCACCATCCTCACTTCCACACGTATGTTCATGGCCAACCTCGGTGCATTGATTGTCAAGTCATTGCCTATGATCATCGCCATATTCGCCCCGGCTGCAGCCGACGGCTCGGCCATCATCGACAAGCCAGAATCTGCGACTGCTTGGTTCATTACTATGACAATTTTCTCGCTTGCAGGTCTCGCACTCCTTATCTTCTCTTTCTCTCAGTGCAAGGAAAGGGTCGTTATGGACGAGAAGGCATCTGAGAACGTGAAGGTCAGCGACCTCTGGATGGAGTTCCTCCGCAACCGTCCGTTGAGAGTCCTCGCATTCTTCTTCATCACCGCCTTCGCTATGATGAGCATCGGAAATGCAGCTGACGCATACTTTATGACTTACAATGTCGAGGCTACTCCGATGATGACGACTGCATTCATGTGGCTGGGACCCATTCCTGCATTCATCTTTATGCCTTTGGTTCCATTCATCAAGCGCAAGATCGGCAAGAAGGGTATGTTCTATCTCTTCCTCGGCACCGCCATCGCAGGTATGGCTATGATGTACACCTTCGTATCGATAGAGTCTCTGAAGCAGTTCTGGCTTCTCTGCATCGCACAGTTCGTGAAGAGCACAGGTATCATCGTAGCGACAGGCTATATGTGGGCACTTGTACCTGAGGTGGTTTCATACGGAGAATATACTTCCGGACGACGTATCGCCGGCATAGTGAACGCATTGACCGGAATCTTCTTCAAGGCAGGTATGGCTCTCGGAGGCGTAGTGCCGGGACTTGTTCTCTCGATTGTAGGATTCGATGCAGCCTTGAGCCATCAGACTGCATTTGCAGAGCAGGGTATTCTCTGGCTGGTATGCGTGATCCCGGCCGTACTCCTTCTTCTGGCGATGTGGATCATTTCCAAGTACGAACTCGAGGACGATGTGATCGACAAGATCAATATGGAGATAGAGGCAAGAGCAAAGAATGCATAACCCTATATTTATTATGAAAAAAGTACTTCTTTCTGCAGCACTTGCCGCCATGGCAGCCTGCAGCACCCCGGAAGACAAAAGCGCGAAGGATGCCTTCGCAGAATACTTCTATCTCGGAACAGCCCTTAACGAGGCTCAGATCACAGGACTTGACGCGAAGGGTGTCGAGACCGTAAAGAAGCATTTCAGCAGCATCGTAGCCGAGAACTGTATGAAATCCGAGGAAATCCATCCGGAAGAGGGCGTATACGACTTCACCCTTGCTGACAAGTTCGTGGAATTCGGAGAAGCCAACAATATGTTCATCATCGGACACTGTCTGATATGGCACTCGCAGCTTGCTTCTTGGTTCGTATATGATGACGAGGGCAATTATGTCACCCCTGATGTGCTCAAGGAGCGTATGAAGGATCATATCACTACCATCGTGACCCGATATAAGGGACGCATCCACGGCTGGGATGTCGTGAACGAGGCCATCATAGAGGACGGATCATACAGAAAGAGTCCGTTCTACGAGATCCTCGGAGAGGAATTCATCCCTCTTGCATTCGAATATGCTCACGCCGCCGACCCTGATGCAGAGCTTTATCTGAACGACTATGGAATGGATAACAAGGGACGTCGCGACACATACGTAAAGATCGCTCAGGACCTGAAGGCACGCGGACTCCGCATCGACGGCATCGGAATGCAGAGCCACGTAGGAATGGATTATCCAGATATGCAGGAATATGAGGCGAGCCTCCTCGCCTTTGCCGGCACAGGGTGCAACGTAATGATCACAGAGTGGGATATGACAGCACTTCCTTCGGTCAATTTCGGAGCCAACATCAGCGACACAGTGGCTTTCAAGGCTTCAATGAATCCTTATACCGAGGGACTGCCTGAAGATGTGGATGCTCTTTGGAACTCTCGTATGAAGTCATTTATGGAGCTCTATATCAAGCATTCGGACAAGATCACCAGAGTTACAGCCTGGGGCGTGGCAGACGGAGATTCGTGGAAGAACGGTTGGCCTATGGAAGGACGCACAGATTATCCTCTCCTTTTCGACCGCAACCATCAGCCTAAAGCATTCCTTAACGAATATCTAAACAAATAACCGATATGAAGACAAAGAAGCGTTACCTTGTTCATGCCGACTTTATGGCAGATCCGTCCGTACACGTATGGGACGGCAAACTATACATCTATCCTTCACACGACTGGGAACCGGAAGACTTCGTAGAGAACGATAACGGCGACCACTTCAACATGAAGGACTATCACGTATTCAGCCTCGAGGGAGACAACCCGATGACAGCTGAGGTTACAGACCACGGAAAAGTCCTCGACGTGGCAGACATTCCTTGGGCAGGGCGTCAGCTCTGGGACTGCGAAGTGGCAAGGAAGGACGGCAAATATTATATGTACTTCCCTCTCAAGGACAGAAACGACATTTTCCGCCTTGGAGTAGCGATCAGCGACAAGCCTGAAGGACCTTTCATCCCTCAACCGGATCCGATCAAGGGCAGCTACAGTATCGACCCTGCAATCTATGAGGAAGACGGTAAATATTATATGTATTTCGGAGGTCTCTGGGGAGGTCAGCTTCAGCGCTACAAGGACAACAAGGCTCTCGAGAACGCATATCTCCCTGAAGGAAAGGAAGATGCACTTCCTGGAAGAGTGGTCAGGCTGAGCGAGGATATGCTCGGATTCGCAGAAGATCCTAAGCCTGTTATGATTCTTGATGAGGAAGGCAAGCCGCTTACAGCTGACAATCCATACCGCTTCTTCGAGGCATCGTGGATGCATAAGTACAACGGAAAGTATTATCTTTCATACTCTACAGGTGACACACATTACCTCTGCTACGCTATCGGCGACAACCCTTACGGACCATTCACTTACAAGGGAGTGATAATGACACCGGTCGTAGGCTGGACCACTCACCACTCGATCGTAGAGTACGGCGGGAAATGGTGGCTCTTCCACCACGACAGCGTTCCTTCAGGCGGAAAGACCTGGCTCCGCAGCCTCAAGGTATGTGAGCTCAACTACAATGAGGACGGTACGATCCAGACAATCGAAGGACTCGATGAATAAAGTCATTACAATATTATTATACGCAATAGTCATTGTCGGCTGCTCCCGGAGCACCGGCAATGATTTGTTATGGCTTTCCGATAAAGATCCGTCGGTAAAGGCTGGGGTGATGATCGACCCATCGCTCGACCTCAAGAATGACGGATTCATCATCACAGGAGGGCCGAAGGACAGAATGATAAAGGCCAGGACAGAGATCGGTGTCTTATATGGGAAATATGCCTTGCAGCGTCTTGAGACATTGGACAAGGCCGGAGGCAATCTCGATATCAGGGAAGAACCATCTTACGAGCGCCGCATCCTCAACCACTGGGACAACCTCGACAACACCGTGGAAAGAGGTTATGCCGGATGGTCGATATGGCATTGGGACGAACCTGTCCCTGTGGAACGCATAAAGGACTATGGCCGCCTGAACGCATCCCTAGGCATAAACGGAACAGTCCTCAACAATGTGAACGCAACTCCGGAGATTCTCAGCAGAGAGAAACTGGAACGGGTGGCTGAGATAGCTGACATACTGCGTCCATACGGGATGAAGGTATATCTCTCTGTCAATTTCTCATCTCCTGCTGCACTCGGAGGACTTGATTCTTCAGACCCTCTCGACCCCGAAGTACGCCGATGGTGGGTGGATAAAGCATCCGAGATATATGCCCTTATACCTGACTTCGGCGGGTTCCTCGTAAAGGCCAATTCGGAAGGACTACCAGGTCCTCAGGACTATGGCAGGAGCCACAGCGATGGAGCCAATATGATTGCAGATGCACTTGCCCCACACAACGGCATCGTGATGTGGAGGGCATTCGTATATTCTCCGCAAAGCCCGGACAGGGCCAATCAGGCATCGGAAGAATTCAAGCCGCTTGACGGTGAGTTCCGCGACAATGTGCTGATACAGATCAAGAACGGACCTATTGATTTCCAGCCTCGAGAACCATTCAGCCCTCTCTTCGGTCAAATGCCTCATACACAGCTGATGCCGGAATTCCAGATAACGCAGGAATATCTCGGATTCTCCAACCATCTGGTATATCTTCATCCTCTTTTCAAGGAATGCCTCGACAGCGACACCTTCTGCGAAGGTCCGGGCAGTACAGTGGCGGACATCACCACAGGCAAGACATATCCATCCATATACAAGACCACAGCGATAGCAGGAGTAGCAAACATAGGCCGCGACGCAAACTGGTGCGGACACGAATTCGCCCAATCCTCCTGGTATGCCTTCGGACGCATGGCCTGGAATGTGAACCTTTCTTCAGAAGATATAGCACGCGAATGGCTCCACCAGACATTTACTGCTGAGTCTGAATTTGTGGAACCCGTATTGTCCATGATGCTTACTTCGAGAGAGGCTGCAGTCAATTATATGATGCCGCTTGGCTTCCATCATATCTTCGCGTGGACGCATCACTACGGTCCGGAGCCATGGTGCGACGTGCCCGGCGCCCGTGAAGACTGGCTTCCGCGATACTATCACAAGGCTGATCAGGATGGCGTAGGCTTCGACAGGACACGAAGCGGAAGCGGCAATACAGATCATTATCACGAGCCGCTCAGTTCGATGTACAACTCCCTCGAAACCTGCCCTGAGGAGCTTCTGCTATGGTTCCACCACGTGCCTTGGAATCATCAGATGTCATCAGGCCGCAGCCTGTGGGATGAGATCTGCCTGCATTATGACAGAGGTATAAGGGCCGTAGAAGAATATAGGAAGACTTGGGAAGCCATGCAAGGCTATGTTGACCCTCAACGATGGGAGGCAGTGCGTGCTAAGCTGGAGATTCAGGAAAGCGACGCAAGATGGTGGCGCGATGCCTGCGTGCAGTATTTCGGTGAATTCTCAGGAATGCCGGTCCCACAGGATGTCGCACAGCCGGAACGTCCTCTTGAAGAGCTGAAGAAGATCAAACTTGATATGAAGCATCACAACTAAGCTTGTGAAGATGTAGCAAAACCCTTATTTTTGCAGACGTTTAACTAACCTATTATCACTAATGGATCAGCAGATCAGAAAAAAGTACAATTATTGGCAGTGGAGGACACTCATCATCCTTATGGTTGCCTACATTCTTTATTATTTTCTTAGAAAGAATTTCAGCGCGGCCCTGCCGGCTATGCAGGAAGAACTTGGTATCACCAAGCTCCAGCTCGGTATCTTCATCACTCTGAACGGTATCATCTATGGTTTTTCACGATTCATTAACGGTTTCATAGCTGACCGCTGCAGCAGGCGCAAGCTCCTCGCCGGAGGTCTTGTTCTCTCTGCAGCCATAAATTTCGCGATAGCATTCAGTCCGAAGCTTGACGGCCTGTTCAATCTTCTTGACACGGAAGGAAAGGCTACAATGGGACTTGTATACCTTATCGGTTCACTCTGGGTGATCAACGGTTATATCCACGGCATGGGATTCCCTCCTTGCGCAAGCCTTATGGCTCACTGGTTCAAGCCTTCCGAGCTGGCTACCAAGCAGTCCATCTGGAACGCGTCGCACTCGATCGGAGCAGGAGTAGTCATCGCGCTCTGCGGATGGCTTCTCTCAAAGTTCGGTATGTCTGCCTGGAACCTGTGCTTCGCTGTTCCTGCGGCAATCGCCCTCATCGGAGCGATCATTGTATTCCTTACACTGCGCGACACTCCGTCATCAGTCGGACTTCCTGAAGTGGAGGAACTGGACAATAAGGCCAAGGGAAGTCAGGCAGAACCGGAGCTCAAGGGCAAGGCATACAAGCATTTCCTCAGCAGGCTGGTGTTCAGGAACCCTATAATCTGGATCCTGGCTCTCACCAATTTCTGTGTATATGTGATACGATTCACTATCCTCGAATGGGGAACATCATTCCTGACTCAGTACAAAGGATTCGACATCTCATTGTCGGCCAACATCGTAGCTATGTCAGAGCTCGCAGGCGGCGTCCTCGGAACACTTCTCGCCGGATGGTTCACAGACAAGTTCATGAAGAACAGGGCTCAGAGAACCTGCCTCATCGGCACCATCGGAGCGACCGTATGCTTCTTCTTTTTCTGGAAGACCCCAGCTACAGCACACTGGTTTGTGAGCGCAGCACTTATCTGCCTCTCAGCATTCTTCATTTATGCCCCTCAGGCGCTTCTTGGAGTAGCAGCCTCGCAGCAGGCCACCAAGAGAGTGTGTGCAACAGCCAACGGCATACTCGGCATCTTCGGATATGCTGCCACTACAATCGCCGGAATCGGTTTCGGATATATCGCAGACAAGGCCGGATGGAACTCAGTATTCCTTGTAGCAATCATATTCGGTGTGATCGGCAGTCTGGTGATCGCCACATTGTGGAAGGCTCCGGCTGATGGATACGAGAAAGCCGAAAAGGTAATGGAAGAGATCAAGACCATCGAATAATGAATCAGGGCGACCCAGACGGGCCGCCCTGATTTCTTCTCATCAAGATATTCCTGATTAGGCGTTAAGTGAATAGTACTCGCATGTCTTTGAGCCCTTCACCTCGACCTCGTTGTTGAGCTTACCCTCACGAGCGAGCCATCCGAGAGCTGTGTAGAACTCCGCGCTGCCGAGACCAGACTCCTTCTTGAGCTTAGTCTCAGTCATCTTACCGTTTGCGTTGAGTACATTCCAAAGAATGCCTGCGTTGTTTCCAATGTTGTTGATTTCCATAATAATTAATCTGTTTAAGTTTGAAATATCTACGGCATCACTGCCGACACTACTTTCTTGATTTGCGGCTGCAAAGATACACAAAATAATCATATAACAAACTTTGTAACAGAAAGTTAACAAATCAAGAACTTACAATATATAAGTATTTAAAGCATATCACTTAACATCTGAAAGGCAGAAAAGGCTCTACTGACAGAATCAACAGCTCATCTTCTTCTATGATTTCGAAATTCTATTGAGCGGATTTATGAGTTTTTCTCGCTCAAACAAGGGGATTTCAGTGATTTTGAGCGAGTTTTTGACAATTTTACGCTCATTTGTATGTATATTTACGGACTAATTCAAGAAAGATATGAAACAGACCACTATTTTATTTATTTGCATACTTATGCTTCTTGATCCTGTTCAGGCATTTGCCTGGGGCGCAAAAGGACACGACGTAGTAGCTGCAATAGCAGAACAGCACCTTACGCCGAAGGCCAAGAGAAAGATCAGCAAGCTCCTTGACGGACACTCGATCGTTTACTATTCTTCGTGGATGGACAATATCCAGAACTCGCCATATTGGGAGAACGGCTACAACAAGACAAAGACCTGGCACTATGCCAATGTCGATAAGGGGCTGACATACCAGACAATGCAGAAGAACGAAAACGGTGATGTAGTGATGGGACTCGAATTCCTCACCAAGGAAATGACTGAGAACTACGCCGGTCTGACCGACAGTATGAGGGTGGATTATCTGAAGATGATAGTACATCTTGTCGGCGACCTTCACTGCCCGATGCACGCCGGAAGACTTTCCGACAGGGGCGGCAACGGCACAAGGGTTATGTGGTTCAGAAGCGAAAGCAGCCTTCATTCTATATGGGACAGCAAAATGATAGATTCTGCCCGTAAATGGAGCTACAGCGAATGGTGCAATCAGCTTGACATCAAAAACAGAAAGTACAGGAAGAACATCAGCAAGGGAACATACGAGGAGTGGTTCACCGATACAGTGGAAGACGCGGCGCGTATCTACGACTATGTGGAAAGTTCATCGGCAATAGTGCCTGAGCTGTCATATCAGTTCGTATATGACTTCTCTCCGCTTCTTGAAGAGCAGCTCCTCCATGCAGGATACCGTCTGGCACACGTCCTGAATACAATCTTCAAATAGGTCTTAGGGCTTAAAGGAAAGCTATTTCCTGACGAAAAGAATAGCCATCAGCGGCAACGCAATAATCGCCATCGTAGCGCTTATCGGAAGATAGATTCCGAAACTGACATACTTTACCACAAGATAAGTGACAAGCAGCAGACCGACTCCCATTGCTGAGGAGATCAGATAATGCTTCCTTATGTCTGTGCTCTTGCATACTATGCGGCTCAGATTCGGCACTCCAAGAGAGATGAAGCCGATCGGGCCGCATATTGATACTGAACTTGTCACAAGGAACATTATGGCCAGAAGCAGCAGAGCCTTCATCATATTCGACAATTCCGCTTCCCCATTGAAATGACGTGTCAGGGCTCTTGAAGACCATATTGCGGCTCCGAGTCCTATGATGAAAAGTACAATGGAAAAAATTATATCGGCAGTCGTAACGCCTTCAAGGTTGAAATTTGCGGCTCCCCACAGGTAATACTGCTTCAGGAGATCTCCGTTAGGAGCATTGGTTACGACTATCGTACCGAGTGAGCCGATGAAGGTTCCGAAAAGGATTCCGAAGGTGATGAGATTCTGGGTGCTGACCTTCAATGTCACGAAAAAGCACACTATCGTGCAGATCAATGTGCAGATGAAGCTTCCGACGGTAAGAGAACACCAGCCGGACATAGTGGCTGCGGCTGCGCCAAGACAGGCCGCGCTGCCAAGACCGAGGCTATACACATCACCCAGCTGATTGCGCCACAGATACTGCATCTGTATGCCCCCCACCGGCAGTGCTATGCCGGAAATCAACACATACAAAAGACTGAGCATACAGGACAACCTATTTCGAACCGATTATGGACTTATACAGATTCATACAGCCCTCTTCAAGCAGATCAAGAACCAAGGTGAAGCCCTCGGTACCCATATAATATGGATCCGGAATGTATGATATCTTGTGCGATGTAAGGTATGAAGCCATCCTGACAATCTTGTGCGTAGCCTCGACGGACGGAGCCAGGTGCATAAGGTCCTCATAGTTCTGATCATCCATTGCCACCACAATATCATATTCCAGGAAATCAAGTGAGGATACCGGCCTCGACCTATGCGTCAGAGCATATCCCCTGTACAACGCGGCATTCCTCATTCTTCTGTCAGGAAGCTCGCCGCGATGTCCTCCGTAAGTTCCTGCCGAATCCGCCTCGATCCTGTCTTCAGATCCGTTTTCCCTTACGATATGCTCGAATATCCCCTGCGCTGCCGGAGACCTGCATATATTTCCCAGGCAGACAAAAAGGACCTTATATTTCTTGCTGATATTCAATTCGTTATGATTTTCCATATCTTATCGGTTTGATTCGTGGTTTACGATGATGCCGGATCATATCATCATTTAATCGGGAATCCTGCCGCGCACTGGTCACTGTCGGATAGATGTGAGGACTATCCTTTCGATCCTACGGGGAACGGAAGTAAGAATCTCGTATGGGATGGTGCCGAGGATGCCTGCAAGTTCGGTGATTGTCGGAGATTCGCCGAAAATGGTTACTGTATCTCCCACCTTCACATCTATGCCTGTGACATCAAGCATTGTCATATCCATACAGATGTTGCCGATGGTAGGCACTCTATGGCCGTTGACCATAAAGCTCCCCTTGCCGCAGCTGAGATGACGGTCAAGTCCGTCGGCATAGCCCACAGGTATGGTGGCGATGACAGTTCCTTCCGGCGCGATCTTGCCGTGACGGCCATAGCCTACCGTACCGTCTTCAGGCTTCAGAGACTTGATCTGAAGCACCTTGCACTTGAACGACGCCACGGTGGTCAGATGATTGTCAGGCAGTACGCTGACTCCATAGATTCCGATTCCGAGACGTACCATATCGAACTGATATTCCGGGAATCTCTCTATTCCTGCAGAATTCAGGATATGATAGAGAGGCTTATAGCCGAGAGTTTCCGAGAGGCGGTCTGCATTCTCCTTGAAAAGACGGATCTGACCGAGGGTAAAACTGTCGCTCTGAGGATCATCTGCCGCAGCAAGATGCGAATATACCGATTTGACCTTGAGGCAGCTGCAGGTTGAAAGGAAGTCCATAAGCTCCGGAAGTTCCTCGTTCATAAAGCCTAGCCTATGCATTCCTGTATCGATCTTTATATGCACAGGGAAATCCCTGACTCCCCTCTTCTCAAGCACTTTGCAGAGGGTACGGAGAGAATACATATTGGGAATACCAGGTTCAAGTCCGTAATTCACTATCTGTTCAAAGGAATCGGTACCGGCAGTAAGAATCATAATCGGAGACTTGATGCCCGCCTGACGAAGTTCGATTCCCTCTATCGGATATGCTACAGCAAGATAATCCGCGCCGGCTTCTTCCATCATCGACGCGAACTGCACGGCACCATGTCCGTATGCATTGGCCTTTACAAGCACCAGAAGCTTTGTAGAAGGCTCAAGCTTTGATCTGAAATATCTGTAGTTTTCAAGGCATCCGTCAAGATTGATCTCAAGCCTTGAAAAGTCGTTGCTTATATACATTATATATTCGAATAAAATCTTCGGCAAAAGTACGAAATATTCTGACAGAATATGCCATTTTTGCCAGAGGCTTGGTTTTTGCACATATATGGCGCCGTCAAAGACAGTGTCCTCGTCCCTGGCAGGCAGGACAAAATGTCAGTCACCTGATAAATAACAATTAAATTTAAAGGAATATGAACATCTGGATCATTATGATCGCCATTATGGTTCTGAGCTTCATCATCCAGCAGATGATGCAGAGCCGCTTCAACAAATATTCGAGAGTCGGACTCCCAAGCGGAATGTCAGGAGCAGAAGTAGCACAGAAGATGCTTCGCGACCACGGCATATATGATGTGAAGGTCGTGCCTACCAACGGTATGCTTACAGATCATTTCAATCCCCAGACCAAGACTGTGGCGCTGAGCGAAGGGGTATATGCAAGCAGAAGCGTGGCAGCAGCTGCCGTAGCGGCCCACGAATGCGGACACGCCGTTCAGCACGCATACGGTTATGCTCCTTTGAGGATGCGTTCAGCACTTGTGCCTGTTGTAAGCTTTGCATCTAACATCGTCCAGTGGGTGCTTCTTGCGGGAGTGCTTATGGTCAACAGGTTCCCGGGACTTCTCTGGATAGGAATAATTCTGTTCGCCACAACTACCCTTTTCAGCTTCATCACTCTTCCCGTGGAGATCAATGCCAGCAGCAGGGCCATCTCGTGGCTCAATCAGACCGGAATCACTGACGGACAGACACGTCCTATGGCGATAGATGCTTTGAAATGGGCGGCATACACCTACGTGGTGGCAGCTCTCGGTTCATTGGCCACACTTCTCTATTACATAGGAATCGCCCGTAGAGACTGATAAAGAGCCCTATCCATAAATATAAGCCGACAGGAATATAGGTGACATGCCAACCCCGGCTAGGGGGTGCCCTCGAAGAGGGCGAGGGTCACCGGCATTCCTGTCGGCTTATATTTATCTGACTCTTGATATCCTGTATGGATGCCTTACAGCCTTTCTGGCAGCATTACTTCTTTCGTGCCGACAGATACATATCAGCCATAGGGATAAGCACCATTATATCGAAGAAGGCAAGCATAGCCACTGCTCCGAATGCTCCGATGGTAAGAGCCATCGCAAGGGCATATAGGAATGACAATGCGTGAAGAAGTATGATTGCAACTGCACAGAGGAACCAAAGTTTCAGCGAAGTGAAGCGATTGAGGATCAGGGCAGCAGTAGCACATGCAAGCGGAATGAAGAACATGAGGTTCTCACCGAGAGTGAAGACAAGGACAGCAGAAAGCAGGAACATCAGTGCCAACGCGCCGTAAAGCATCTTGCCGGCATATCTTGCCGCAGCATTAGATGCAGCATTCGCCCTCATAGAACCGGCAACCTTATGCACAGCTGCCGCTCTTCCGCGAAGATATACAAGCACGCATACCACTGCCATAACCGCAGTGAAAGCTATCATAGCTGCATTGTCGAAGGTAATTCCGTAAATAATTCCGAAAGGCTTGAACTTCGCTCCAGAGGCAAGTGCGCTGATGTATGCCATCAACTCGCCCAAAACGAGGACACCGAGGCCGGCACCCAATATTGCAAGAGATGACTTGAGGACCTTGGATGCCTTGAGTCTTCCGCGTATTCCCTCGAATGCAAAGGCAAGAAGGAAGAGCACGAACACTATGAGATTCACTACCTTATACGTTCCCTTGCTGAAGTTGAAGAGTCCCAGGGCAGGGATAGTGAAGTTGACCGTATCATTCTCAGCCTTGAAATAATTCCTGTCTGAATACACTTCACCGGTAAGATATTCCTTGGTTATAGGAACGATCTGGGCACCGTAATGCTGGATGGATTTCTCGCTGATGTTGCTGAAATTGTCAAGATCAGTATTGTAATGATTTACATCGACGATAGTCGAGAAGTTCATTCCAGGTACCTCATCCTTCACGATAGTGAAATCTGTAAAGTTAGGCATAAAGTTATATACCACTGTTGTCAGAGAGTAGGTGAACGGATACTTTGCCGCCTTTGCATAAAGATCCATAACCTTCTCATTTCCAGGACAGGTCTCAAAAAGAAGAGCAGGTCCCCAAGGGCCACGTGCCTCAATATTGATCATGAATCCCACATTGTCGAATATCTCCCTGTCATTATTCCAGGCAGCCTTCATACCCATCATTCCCACTTCTTCAGCATCAGTGAAAAGCACCTTGATACCCTGTTTCCAGTCCTGACGGTACTTAAGGGCCTGGCTTACAGTCTCCAGGATGGTACTCACGCCATAGCCGTCGTCAGCAGCACCGTAAGACCATACGGTATCCTTCGGCATAGGCTGGGAATATCTGGAATCATAATGCGCCACAAAAAGGAGATAGGTCTGATCCTCCGACGGAGTCAGCGGAGAGAATTCCGCAAGAATATTTACAGCATCGAAGGTATATTCCACGTGCCTGTTCTCAGGTCCCGTAAGGGAATCATATTTATAAAGGCTTATGGTATCGGCTCCGAGCTGCTCAAGTCTTCCGACAAGATATTCACGTACGGCAGCCCTTTCCTGAGGATGAGCGACAGAATGATGTTCCTTAGACATCACTTCGATATCCTTTACTGCTCTGGCAGCTGAGAATCCCTCGGCATCAGACGGTTGCACGCCAGGACGTGTCAAAAAGCCGTATGCAAGAAGAGCTGCGAAAACGACTGTCACAGCAAGGATGAATGGTCTGAATTTATTCATTTCTTTAGGTTTTAGTACATTACAACCTGCAAATATAAGCAAAAAAAGATAACCGCATCTGAACGGACGCGGTTATCATCGGTTTTTGATATGACTACAATGTCACTCCGGACTTGAAGATGGCGATTTCGCTGTATCCGGATTTCTCGTTATTGGTATGCTCTCCGGAAGCTACGGCCAGCACGAAATCAATGAAATCCTGATCGACCTGCGCCACCGGAGTTCCGTCGACAATCGCTCCTGCATTGAAATCTATCCATAGCGGCTTGTTGGCTGCAAGAGGCGAATTGGTGGATATCTTTGCAGTCGGCACGAATGTTCCGAAAGGAGTTCCGCGGCCGGTAGTGAACAGGACTATCTGGCAACCTGAAGCCGCGAGTGCTGTGGAAGCGACCAGATCATTTCCTGGTGCACTGAGCAGATTGAGTCCCTTCTTCTTCAACCTGTCTCCATAAAGAAGCACGTCACGCACGATGGAGTTTCCTGACTTCTGGGTACATCCGAGAGACTTCTCCTCAAGGGTGGAAATTCCGCCGGCCTTATTGCCTGGAGAAGGATTCTCATACACAGGCTGGTCATTCTTTATGAAATATGCCTTGAAATCATTGATCAGATGTACGGTTCTGTCGAATGTAGCCTCATCCTGACAGCGCGACATAAGGATTGTCTCTGCTCCGAACATCTCCGGCACCTCGGTCAGCACAGTCGTACCTCCCTGAGACACGATCCAGTCTGAGAATCTGCCAAGAAGCGGATTGGCTGTAATTCCCGAGAAGCCGTCCGAACCTCCGCACTTCAAGCCTACCTTGAGCTCGCTTACAGGGATATCCTCCCTCTTGTCGTCCCTGGCAGCCTCAGCGATTTCACGAAGTAGTCCAAGACCGTATTCAACCTCATCACCCTGCACTTTCTGCGACTCCATAAACTTCACTCTGGTCTGATCGACCTCTCCGACAAGCTCACGGAATGCGCCCAGCTGGTTGTTCTCACATCCGAGAGCCACCACCAGGACACCCGCCGCATTAGGATGATGAACCATATCGGCGAGAATCTTTCTGGTGTTCTCGTGGTCGTCACCGAGCTGCGAGCAGCCATAGTTATGCGGGAAAGCAATCACCTTCTCTATCGACGGATAAGCTTCCATCTCCTTCTCAAAGAGCTTCTGAATGCTCTGAACGACACCATTCACGCATCCGACAGTCGGAATGATCCATAATTCGTTACGGATGCCCGCACGGCCGTCGGCACGTCTGTACCCTCTGAAGGACGCAGTCTTCTCAGCTGGAACAATTTCCGTCAGATCAGGCTGATACGAATACTCGAGCAGTCCTTCAAGATTAGTCTTGAGGTTGGTATGGTCGATGAGTCCTCCTGCAGGCACAGCCTGGAGTGTATGGCCTATAGGGAAGCCGTACTTCACCACATTTTCTCCTTCTGCGATATCGCACAGAGCCATCTTATGTCCGGCAGGAATATCCGCAAGCGGAGTCACCGACAGGTCGTCGATAACACAGCTGCTTCCGGCGCTTACTCCCTTTATGGCTACAGCCACATTGTCGGCCGGGTTTATCTTTATGAATTCTGCCATAACTATGCTATTACTTTTCTTACCGCAGCACGCATACCTTCATTCTGGATGAGCGTGAGATATTCTGTTACAAGGTCTGTAAGTCCCGCAACTGCATTGAGGTCCTCTCCCCAGATGAACTCTGCAGCAAGAGCACCTTCTGCCACCTTGCGTACATCACCCTCAGCCCAAAGATCCTTCAGGAGAGCGATGATAGCCGCGTCATCATTAGGAACGATCTCCACGTCACCTCTCTTGCCACCCTTGTAATAGGTGATGATTGCCGCAAGTCCGAGTACAAGTCCCTGAGGAAGCTCGCCCTTACGCTCGAGATATGTCTTGAGTCCAGGAAGGTCACGAGTCTTGTACTTAGGGAATGAGTTGAGCATGATGCTGGTCACGAAATGCTTCACATACGGATTGACAAAGCGCTCTACAACCGAGTCAGCGAAAGCCTCAAGCTCCGGCTTAGGAAGATTGAGGGTCTCAAGAAGTTCTCCATACATAACCTTCCTTACGTACTGTCCCACTTCCGGATCCTCAACGCACTGCTTCACGGTGTCAAGACCCGAGAGATAGCCTACAGGAGAAAGAACAGTATGAGGACCGTTGAGGAGGGTAACCTTCCTTTCGTGATATGGAGCCTCACTCGGAACGAAAAGTACGTTCAAGCCTGCCTTGTCTGCAGGGAATTCAGCTGCTACAGACTCCGGTGCCTCGATCACCCAAAGATGGAAGATCTCGCCCTTCACGACAAGGTTGTCCTTGAAGCCGATGCGCTCGTGAATCTGGTCGATAGTGTCCTTAGGATAACCAGGCACGATACGGTCAACGAGGGTGCAGTATACTCCGCAAGCCTCTTCGAACCATTTCTTGAAATCCTCGCCAAGCTGCCAGAGCTCGATGTACTGATAGATGCATTTCTTCAGTTCCTTGCCGTTCAGGAAGATAAGCTCACAAGGAAGAATGATCAGTCCCTTTGCCATATCACCTTTGAAGTACTCGTATCTGTGATAGAGGAGCTGAGTGAGCTTTCCAGGATATGAAGATGCAGGCTCGTCGTCAAACTTGCAGGCAGGATCGAAGGCGATACCGGCCTCAGTAGTGTTGGAAATTACGAAACGGATGTCAGGATTCTCTGCCAGAGCCATATATTCATCGAATTGAGTGTAGGGATTGAGTCCTCCGTTGATGACATCAATCATCTGGATTGAATCCACAGCCTCTCCCTTGTCAATACCCTGAAGATTCACGTGATATAGGCCGTCCTGCGAGTTGAGCATATCCACCATTCCCCTGTCGATAGGCTGTACTACAACGACTCCTGCATTGAAATCTGTCTTCTGATTGGTATTCCAGACGATCCAGTCAACGAATGCTCTGAGGAAATTTCCTTCACCGAACTGGATTATTCTTGTCGGATACTGATTGGCCTTGGCCGTCTTTCTGTTTAACGCTTCCATAGTGTTGTATTTTTTGTAGTTTAATTTCTTCAACGGGTTTGATTTTCATCAATTTTCACAAATATATAAAATTTCCGTGTCCGTTCACGGAAAAATTCCTATATTTATCCCCGATTGATGAAAAATGATAGTTTTTTGTATGATTTTAACATTAAAACACCAATAAAATGGATTTCTTGTCAAAAGTAAAGGAGAACATCGACGAAATGATGAACGGTGATAAGCCTTTCATTCACGATGACTTTATGCTCACCAACGATTATGCGCGTGAGCTCTATCACGAAAGTGCGGAGAAGATGCCTATCATTGACTACCACTGCCATCTTGTTCCTAAAATGATTGCTGACAACCATCAGTTCAAGGATCTTACTGAAGTATGGCTCGGTGGAGACCACTATAAATGGAGGGCAATGAGAGGAAACGGCATTCCTGAGGAATTTATCACAGGAGGACGCGGAAGCTATGAAAAATTTGAGAAATGGGCGGAGACCGTTCCATACACAATGAGGAATCCGCTTTATCACTGGACTCACCTTGAGCTGGCGAGGGTTTTCGGGGTATATGACCTTCTCAGTCCTAAGACTGCCCGTGCCATCTATGACGAATGTACCGCAAAGCTTCAGACTGAGGAATACAGAGGCCAGGAGCTTATGAAGAGGTTCAACGTAAAGGTAGTCTGCACCACTGACGACCCGGCTGACACACTCGAATTCCACAAGCAGATCAACGAGAATCCTTTCGGAGTGAAGGTTCTTCCTGCCTGGAGGCCTGACAAGGCTATGGTCATCGAGAAGCCTGAGCAGTACCAGGAGTATATCAAGAAGCTGGGATATATGGCCGGAACGCAAATCCACAACTATCAGGATCTCCTTGATGCACTTCAGAAACGTCACGACTTCTTCCACGAGATGGGCAGCCGCCTGTCTGACCACGGTCTCGAGACATTCTATGCCGAAGACTTCGAGATGGATGAGATCGACAAGATTTTCCGTAACACCCTCAAGGGCAAGATGCCTACCAAGGAGGAAGTGCTCAAATTCCGCAGCGCAATCCTTCTGGACTTTGCCCGTATGGACCATGCAAAGGGCTGGGCTCAGCAGTTCCATATCGGAGCCATCCGAGACAACAACACCCGTATGTTCAACATTCTCGGCCCTGACACCGGATATGATGCAATCCACGACGTGCAGTGCGCAGCGGCAGGACACAAGTTCCTCAACAAGCTGGCGATGGAAGACAAGCTCACCAAGACAATCCTCTACAACCTCAATCCGAAGGACAACGAGGTTCTCGCCACAATGGCATATACATTCAATGACGGCACAGCTCCTGGCAAGATCCAGCTCGGTTCGGGATGGTGGTTCCTCGATCAGGAAGACGGTATGAAGAAGCAGATGAATGCACTCTCATCACTCGGACTTTTGAGCCGCTTCGTCGGAATGCTTACCGACTCTCGCAGTTTCCTTTCATATCCTCGACACGAATATTTCCGCAGAATACTCTGCAACCTCATCGGAGAGGACATCCAGAACGGAAAGCTTCCTAAGAGCGAGATGGAATTCATCCATCAGATGGTGAAGGACATATCGTACAACAACGCAGACAGGTATTTCAACTTCTAAATACCATACTATAATAAGAAATCGCCCCTCAGAGGGCGATTTCCTATTTATATGCTACTTCAGATTCTCTTTCAAGAACTGAACTATGGCCGTCTGGACATCTTTTCCGCAATGATGTCCTCCGTTGAAGAAGACGGTCTGCAAAGGTTCAAACTGAGGTTCTGACGTAACTGAACGTGACCTATGGGCACGGTTATATTCAATATAATGTCCCTGGAGCTTCCTGAAAGCGGTTTCCACATCCTGTTTTGAGAAGAGGTGATCCCGGTCACCATTCAGGAAAAGCATCGGCTTAGGAGCAAGGAAGAGACCTATATCTCCGAAATCCATCTGATCCCTCATCGGCTGGATACGCATGGAAAGATCGGAAGCGTGATCTCTTTCATAGTTGTCAAGTGTAGTGATCCAAGAAAGTGCCACACCGCATTTCACATCCTTGCAGAATGCAGAGAGCATCCAGCATCTGTGAGCTCCCATTGAGAAGCCGAAAGCACCTACATTCTTCCTGTCTACGAAAGGCAGAGACCTCAGAAGCCTTACGGATATCATATCATCCCTCAACATCTTCTCCGCCCAGATGATATCCTGTCTCATAAGACTGTCATAAACTTCACGCTGTCCCTCATAGATGTCTTCCTTAAGCTTGCTGATCTGCGCCTTGTCGCGCTTAGGA
>JAEIGA010002682.1_pt1 | contig 28271 bp, 42 predicted proteins | sample 9270691 | NCBI WGS metagenome assembly JAEIGA01 (sample SAMN17057246, study PRJNA624740) | gut metagenome | biome: biome; isolation source: fecal sample | host: Bos grunniens | place: China: Xizang | collected 2019
GTGATACAACTAAAGAATTAGCTTTATTAAATGATAGACAAAGAAAGTTTGTTATTGAGTATTTTAAAGAGAGCTATAAGGTTTTAGGTATTGATACTAATATACAAACTACAATAGACGATTTTTTGGAGGAATAAAAAATGGATAAAACAGGTTTATTTATTCTAGGGGTTATGGTTTTAGGAATTATCTGGAGTGTTATTAAAACAAGTTTAAAAATATGGGAATATAATACCTATCATAAAAAAAGAACGGATAAATATGACTGGACTGATTTAGAAAGTTAAAGGTGATAAAAAGTGAGTAATATAATATGTTTCTTTATAGGTTATATATTAGGTGGCTTGGTTGGTTGTTTTATTTATAGTGTAATTGCGATAGCTAGTAAATGTGATAAAGAATAGGAGCTTAAATGGAAGATTTTACTATGAGTATAATTAAGGACATTTTTAAAAGATACAATATAGTTTACGATAAAGAGTGTAAAGTTGTTAGTGTAAACCAACCAATTAATACTTTAGATTTTATATACTTAAAGCGAATGTTGGAAGCAACAACTTTAGAAATAGAAGATATAAGAGTAGGTGATGCAAAAATATGAAATGGAACATAAGAAAAGAAGGCATTGACAATTATTTTTTAGAATACAAAGATAAGATGCTACCTTTTAAGAGTAATGTAGGTTTAGTAAATGATTTACAGGGATCAATTAAAAAAGCCAGATTAAGAATGGTTAAAGAATTAAGTGAAATGGGAATGAGTGTTAATGACTTAACTAAAATAACTAGTGCAGATGGTAAAACCACTTATGATAATTCAAACAAACAATTTATAGAAGAAAGTTATATTAATGAAGAAAACCAAAGAGTACTAGAAGATATTATGAAAAAAATGTTTGGTATGTCTTTTGAAGAACTAATGTTAGATATTGGTATAGAAGATGAAAATGAAGCTAAAGAGTTAGCTAGTGAAATAGGAAATTGTTTAATAGGTAAAACACCCAGAAGAGAACAATAAAAAGTCAAGTGCAATGGGTATATGTTTACCTTATGACATAGACCAAATATATGCTTTTTATTGTAGCAGATATAAAGATATAACATTTAATGAGTTCTTAGACCTGGGGTATGAAGAATTTTGTAAAAAATTAAGTAGTATTCCAGAAAGTGAACCATTATATACAATAGTTAAAAGTAGAGTAATGAATATAGATAGTATAAAAGATAAAGAAGAAAGAAAGTATTGGCGAAGATTAAAAAAGATAAACCAGATACCAAGTATTTATTTACCTACTGAAATGATAGAAGAAGAGTTAAAGAAAAATTTAGAAAGTGAAGGTAAGATTTTTAATGGTTAACGAAGATTTAAGACAATTTATGGATCATTTAAGTTTCATAAATAAAGATATTGCAGAATATAGAAATGAAGAAACAGGTACTGATTATATAGTACCGACTAGTTATGTATGGTGTAGATGTGATTATTTAGAACTTACAAATGAAGAGCTAAAAAAAGAAATATTTAGCCAAAATATTAATAAAACAGATTTAAAGTTTAATTATATAGAAACAACTAGACCAGCACCAAAATACGAACAAACAAAAAGAGATGAAGATAAATATACAATTATAGATGCCAAAGTAATGGCTAACCAAGTATGGGTTGTAAGTAATGGTTTAAAATTTAAAAATACATTCAATAATAAAGAAGATGCATTGAAATTATTAAAAGAAATCAATGAACCTTTAAAAAGATATTTTGAATAATTTTTATACATATAGTTCACCAGGGGGCTTTATAGCTCCCTAGAGGAAATGACGGTTTTTGAATTTTTAGTTTTTATACAGTTTTGTTTTCTTTTTAGATATATTTAGCATATTTCCATAGTGGCTTAATTAAATTTATTTGTGGTATTCCTTTCTTATACGTTGTTTCCTCTGGGGTGTTATAAAACACCAAAACAATAAACGGCAAATTGCTAAATGATAATACTTATTAGTGCTACTTTTTGTAAGTAGCACCAGGGTTAAAAAGTTTTTAGTTCTGGTGGTGCTTATAAAAAAGACAATTTATGGTTTTATACACAATTAAGAGAAAGCTCCATAAATGTTATTGACTTACCAATTCTATTAATAAGTACCAATTAAGGGCGATAAAGGGAACAGGTTAGACATTAAGATGCTGTTGGAGGGTTGGCTATGTCTATGGGAGGTATATTATGTTTAAAATTATAATACCAAACTATAATAATGAAGAATGGTTAGACAAATGTTTAAGTTCTATATTTAACCAAACATATAAAGATTTTGAAGTAATAGTTATAGATGATAAAAGTACAGACAATTCAATAAACATAATAAAAAGATACCCAGTAAAATTAATTGAAGCGGATCATAAAGTATATAATGGTGGAGCAAGAAACATAGGTATAAGAATACCTAGCAAAGAACCATATACTTTATTTTTAGATAGTGATGACTGGTTATATGATAAAAATGTATTAAAGAATATAGCTAAAACATTGAAAAAGAACCCAGTTGACTGTTTAACATTACAATATAATTGTATTTTAGAAGATGGTGAACTTTTATATACAAGCGAAAGAAATAATATACATGATTTAGTATGGAGCGAAAATGTTGCTTGTTGGACTAAAGTTATTAAAACCGAACTTATACAAGAGTTCCCAGAGAATACATTAATGGAAGATGCAGTACAACATATTAAACAATGTAATTATATAAAAACAATGGCAACATTAAATAAAACTTGTATAGCCTATAATAGAATGAATAAAAAAGCCTTAACAAGTCCAGATAATAATCAGTCTATAAAGTGGAAGGTTAGTATATTGCGATTAATAGCCGATTTAATGGAATTATGGTGTGAGAATGAAGAATGTGAAGCCAGAAGGCAAAAGAACCTAGAAATGGCTAAAAACCAGGTAAAAGAAGGTGTATTTATTCAATGGTAAAATATGCAAATGTATTTTTCGTACATAATATACAACAATTAGGTGGTGTAGAAACATACTTATGGGAAATAGCGAAGAAATACAAAGATTATGACATAGTAGTTGCTTATGAAGAAGCAGATGCTAGACAGTTAGAAAGATTAAGAAAGTTAGTTAGGTGTATAAGAGTAATTAAAGATAAACCAATATATGCAAAAAGATGTTTTCATGCTTATGAGTTTGACTATTCATTAGTAATAAGTGATGAGTATATTCAATGTATTCATGCTAATTATGAAATACAGGGTTTACCACCAAATATATCACCTAAAATAACTAAATATATAGCAGTTAGTAAGTGGGTTGGTGAAGCTTACGAGAGGTTATTAAAACAAAGAGGAATTGATAGAAAAGTGGAAGTTGCTTACAACCCAATAACCGTAGAAAAACCCAAGAAGGTGTTAAAGTTAATAAGTCCTACTAGATTATCAAAAGAAAAAGGTAAAGATAGAATGATAAAACTAGCAGAAGCACTTATTAGAAAAGATATACCTTTTATATGGTTAGTGTTTACTGATGGTGATATACCACACTTACCAGGGTTTATTAGACTTGATCCTAAAATAGATGTTAGAGATTATATAGCCGAAGCAGATTATTTAGTACAGTTAAGTGATACAGAAGGCTATTGCTATGCAGTAATGGAAGCTTGGTTAAGTGGAACAATGACAATAACTACACCAGTACCAAGTTTTTACGAACAGGGTTTAGTAGATGGTGAAAATGGTTATATTATAGATTTTGAAATGCCAGATATAGATAACTTTGTAGATAAGATATATAAAGGAATACATAAAGCAAAATACACACCTAAAGAAGATGGCTACAATGATTTAATAATAAAAGAACCTAGTCAATATAACTTAAATGATTTTATGTTAGTTAAGTCAACAAAAAACTTTTGGGACAGTAAAAGAGAATTATGGGTAATGGCAGATACTAACATAACGATAGAAAAATGTGATAAAGAATATTATTTAGGTATGGGGTGTATAGAATGCAAGTAATTGTAATGGCTGGGGGTAATTATAAAGATTTCAAAGAACATAAAGCCTTAACTAAAATAAATGGTGAAAGACTAATAGAAAGAACATTGAGATTATTAAAAGAAAACAATGTAGAAGAAATATATATTAGTAGCAACAACCCAGAATTTATAAAATATGGCAAAGTAATAAAACACAAGAACAGCTTTGAAGTAGAAAAAGGAAAAGTAAAAGGTTATTGGGTAGATGCTTATTATCCAACTAATAAACCTACTATATATTTACATGGTGATGTGTATTATACAGAAGAAGCTATAAAGAAGATTTTAAATTATGAAGCAAAAGAAAATACATTTATAGGTAATGAGATAGCAAGAAACCCAGAACACTTAAACTGGGGTGAACCTTTTGGTTGGATCATAATAGACCAGGAAAAGTTTAGAAAAGCAATTAACGATACAAAGAAACTACAAGATGAAGGTAAACTAGATAGAGGTTATGCTATTAGTTGGGAATTATACAGAGTAATGAACGGCGACAACCCAAACTATATGTTAGTACATGACAACAATTATTTATCTATAAATGATTTAACAATAGATATAGATACACCAGAACAAATAGAACAGGTAGAAAAGAGAATAAAAAGCAACCTTTAAAAAGGGGGTTGATAAAGTGAAAATTATAAAGGTAAATTTAAGTGAAGAATTTAAAGATATTAAAGTATTAAGCTTAAGTGATATGCATATAGGTGATGCTAATTGCAACATAGAAGCTATAAAAAAGGTGTTAGGTGAAATAAAAGATAGTGATAATACCTTTACTATACTAAATGGTGATTTAATCAATAATGCCACTAAAAATAGTATTAGTGATGTATATAATGAGAGATTAACACCAATGGAACAAATAATTAAACTATGTGATTTACTAGAACCTATAAAAGAAAAGATATTGGTAATACACCCAGGCAACCACGAAAACCGAACATATAAAGAAGATGGTATAGATATTACTAGGATCGTAGCAAAACAATTAGGTATAGAAGATAGGTATAGTGATACATGGTGGTATTTATATTTAAGTGTAGGTAAAAGTATAGACCATCATAGACCGATACTATATACCATAACTGGGGTACATGGTTATGGTGGAGGTAGAAAAAGCGGTGGTAAAATAAATAACCTAGTAGAAATGAGTGATAAGGTAGTAGCCGATATATATATAATGGGACATACTCACACACCAATAGCTACTAGAAACACAATTTATATACCAGATTATCAACATAAGAGTTTAGTAAAGAAAGATAAATATTATTTAATGACTAACTCATTTTTAGATTATGGTGGTTATGGTGAATTAGCTGGTTTTACACCAAGTACCACAGACCACCAGGAAATGATATTAAGTGGTAAAAGAAAATTAATTAAAATAATAATGTAGGTGATAATATGGAATTTAGGCAACTAAGTGGTATATTTGCAAGATATGAGGTAAGCAAAGATGGGGTTTTAAGAAGAGTAAGCGATAAAAGAATTATTAAAGGAACTGTTGGGAAAGAAAAAAATAATGAATATATACATATTAGCATAAGAACCAACGAAAAATCTTACCATAAAAAATTACATCAACTTGTTATGGAGGCGTGGGGAGAGCCCAAACCCAAAGGCAAATATGTTATAGACCATATTGACGGGAACAAACTAAATAACAATATAAATAATTTAAGGTGGGTAACTCAAAAAGACAATGTTATGAATAGCGATTATTATAGAAACGGAACAAGAAGCCAAAAACTTGAAGATTATAAATTTCCTAAAAAGAAAGTTTATATTAATGATATATTATTCAATTCCTTTTGGGAAGCAAGCAAGTATATAAAAAGCAAAATTGAAATAAAACAAAGTGTAAAAAATCTATGCGATAGAATGTATTTAAGAAGAAACAATATATTTGGTTTTAATATCAAATATATAGAAAAAGAAGGTGATGTAAATGAATTCTGCAAACAATTCTAAAGAAATTGGTAATGGCGTTAAGTTTGAACGCATACGCAGAATTACCTCGGTCTGGTTATTTAGTAGGAACTGTTGAACGATTTAATGATGCTAAAAGAGCAGAAGAAAAAGATAGAGTTAAACATAAGGAAAAGTAGTATAAAGGAGGTGTATCAATGGCAGGTCAATTAAAAAACAATAACCCAGGGCATGACTTAACTACGGAAGAACTGCGAAGGGGTGGTTTGAATAGTGTTAAGTCAAGAAATTATAAAAAAGAACAAATAGAGAACCTTAAAGCCTTACTAGATAGTAAGAACGATAAGGGTATCACTTACAGGGAATTAATTAATCTGGGGCTTATGAAGGGTGCTTTAAAAGGTAAAGCAGAAAACTTTAAAGCTTTAATGGAATATATTGATGACAACCAACAAACGAATGATACACCAATGATAAATATTAACATAATAGACAATGGATCATTAGAAAAGGCACTTTACGATGAAAAGAATTGATTTTGAAAATATAAGTAGAAAAAATGATTATAAAATAGACCAATTTATAGAAAGAGGTATAGATATGGAATTTATTAAAGTTGGCGATAAGTACATGATAAAAGATAGCAACGGCTATATAGTAGATGAAAAGGAAAAGTTAAAATTAGAAAAAGGTGAGTTAGTACTTAAAGACATAGAGGGTTGCGAATGCCAAAAAGAAACCACTAAAAAAATTAGTAAGATTAATAAAAGGTTAAAAGAGATAGATGATACTAACAAAAAAACAACTGGAACTATTTAACGACATAATAAGTCCCAATGTTCCAGAGATAAGCGTACTAGGTTCTACTCAAAGTGGTAAAACATACGATATATGCCACGGGTTAATTCAATATGCTAGTAAGTTAAACCAATATGAAAAAGAACAAAGGCAAAATGAAAACTATGTTAAAAGAGAATATTATGGTGGAATAGTAGGCTGGGACACTTCAAGTATAAAAGGTAATATAGTTGACAACCTGGTAAACATACTAGAAAATGAGTATAAGTTCCATAACGGAAAAGAGTACACACTAAAATACGGACAAAGCGAAAAGTATTTAGATATATATGGAATGAGATTTTACTTTTTTGGGTTCAATACCTATTTATCATTTAATAAGATACTAGGTAAACCTTTAATATTTTTATGGATAGATGAAGCAGCCAGAATTTATAGTAGTTCTAATTTAAGAGAAAGTTTTGACGAGTTCCCAGGAAGACAGATGTCTTTTGTGGGACACCCATATTATAAAAGAATAGATAGTTTTAATGTGGAAGGCAATGAGAACCACCCATATAAGATAAAATACATAGATAATAGACCTAGTAAAAAATATGTCTTTTTTCCTTATGATAACCCAGTATTAGATACAGAAGAAAAGATAAGACTAGCAGTTAAAAGTTTTACTGGTACTTTAAGAGAACAAAAAGTATTTAATAAATGGGTAGTTGCAGAAGGTAGAGTATTTAACGAAATAAATAAGATAGATAGTTTAGATGGTTTAATAATAAGGGAAATAGGTATAGGTATAGATTATGGATCAGTAAACCCTACAACATTCGTACCGATAGCACTAGCTTATCACCAAGAAACAGGCAAATGGGTTCTGGTAAGGTTAGAATGTTATTATCATGATAGTAAAAGGGAACAAGACAACCCTACCACCGAATATTATAGTTTACAATTAAGAATGTTCTTAATGTACTTAAAAGACAAATACCCAAATATACCTATTACTGAAATAGTTATAGATAGTGAAGCTTCACATTTTGATAATAGACTTATAGTAGATGGTATAGACCATAGAATAAGTAAAAAAGGTGCAGGTAGTGTAGATAGTGGGGTACAGTATTTACAAAGTTTATTCTATAAAAAGTATCTATTCATATATGATAAACCAAGTATAAGGTACTTTTTACCCGACGGACATTATGAAGAAGATGCAATAGATAGAAGCAGTTTAGAATTAGAAAGCTATCAATATGACAAAACACGAAGCGAAAATACAGGGTTAAATTGTTATAAAAAAGAATTAGACCATAGTATAGATGCTATAAGGTATATAATAGAAGAATTTAAAGATACTGGTAGAGCACCAGTAGTATAGAGGTGGTACTAATGAATGAAGATTTTCAAAGATTTTTAAGCAATTATATTTTAACTAACATAGACTTTTTTAGTAAGATACATTATGACTATGCAGATATATGGAGGGGTTATATTGATTATCCGTTGTAAAAAAACAAAAAGGTTCTTATGTGAACTTAATATAGAAGATTATTTATTTAACCTAGAACAACTAGGTGTTAGTCAAGAGATACCTTTAAAGATTACAGTACCATGTAGAATATGTAAGCAAGTAGAAGAGTATAGTATATATAAGGATCATTACACCTTTAATAAGAACATAGATAGGAATTAACCTATCTTTTTTGTGTAAAGTAAAAAGTTTTAAAAAAAATTAAAAGAAATAGTTGACATATAGTACTATATATGATATATTATAAGTGTAATAGAGAAAGAAAAGGATCTATTACAAAACACAAAATTGGAAAGAGGAAAAAATATGAAAAATGAAGTAAAAGAACTAATTGAAAAATATGAAAGAAAGGCAGCTTATAGAGAAACAAGACTTGCTAGTGAAGAAAAGAAACTAGAGGTACTTAATGAAAAATACGAAAACAACGAATGCAGTTTTGAAAGATTATTTAATCAACAAAAGAATGTAGCAATAGAATATGATTTATTAAACCAATTAAAAGAATTTATAGAAGATTTAAAGAATTTATAAAATAGAGAAGGTAAATAATGAAAAAAGAAAACAAAAGTATAAAGGTATCAGTAGAAGCATATATATATTTGTTAAATATATTACATAGTGAAAATGAAAAAAGAAACAACAGAATAAGAAACAACGAGAAATATTATGATATAGAATATTATGAATTAGATGCAGATGAATACAACCTAGAACAAATAAAAAAACTATTAGAAAAAGCTAATTTAGAATATGAAGAAACTATTACAGAAAGTATATATGTATAAGGTAGTTAATAACTACCTTTTAATATAGGAGGCATACATGGTAAAGTTTAATCAAACTAAATATATTCAAGAATATAATAAGGATCACTATAAAGTGTTTAAGGTAGAACTAAAGAAAGAAGAATACAATGCCTTAAACGAATACTTAAAGAAACACAATAAAACAAAGGCACAATTCTTACGAGATGCAATGCTTGACAAAAAGGTAATGTCAACAAAAAAATAAGCATTGACAAACAAATGTATAAGGTATATACTTATGGCAAGAATGTGAAGTGCATATTTATTGTTGGGAATAAGAAGCACACTACCAGGAAGGTTGTGTGTTTTTTATGTTGGAAAAAATAAAGAACAAATTGATAAACGATAAATGGACTTTATATTTATTCTTTGACGGTTATTTAATTAAAAAGGTAAAAATTGATCCTAGTATTGAAATATCAAAAGAAGTTCTACTCATAAAAGTACACGGTTTTAAAAAACTTTTTGGTAAAAATAGTATATCTTTAATGGTAAGACCAATAAGACTACTTAAAACAGATGTCGATAAAAGAAGAACCTACTGGGGTGTAGGTTTTGAGAAAGGGGTAGATATTTAATGAATGGTAAGATAAGAGAAAGTGAACTTTTACAAGCACCATTTATAAAGGTTAAAGTTAAGGTATCAATGCCAGGAACTACAAACGGTATTCCTAATATTAAAGAGCAAGATAAATATGTTGTAGCACCTTCTGCCAAGAAGATAGCAACATATATTAGAAACCAACTGTTTGGTAGTGATTTATTAACACAAACAGAAGGGCTTGACATTAATTGGATCATGCCTAGTTTAGGTAAAGCTTTAGAAGAAGCAGTTTATTCTAAAGAAAGTTTTATATATATACATAAGTTTGATAATAAAGTTTATCTTGAATGTTTAAGAAAAAACGAGATACATAATTTAAAACAAAAATATGACAAAATAATAAGTTGTGATATTATTCAAGACTTTGATACAAAAGATAATCAATATTGTTTAATTAGACATATAGAACAAAAAGATGATGGTACTAGTGTTATTACAATGCGAGCTCAAGAAAAAATCAAAAATAAAAATGAATGGTTTGATATAGAGTTAAGCAGATTTAATAAAATAACAGGTAGTGATTATAAAGCAATTTATAATTTACCATACCACCCAATAATCAATATTGATATAGGACAAGAGTTTTTCGCCGATAGTGAAAAGTTCTTAAATGAAGAGATGCGAATATTCAATGTTTTTGCAGAAGAAATAGAAAAGACAAAAACTAGAATAGTAGCAACTCAACATTATCAAACAGGCGATATTACAAGCAAGTGGCAACCAAGAAGCAATATTTACGAGGTACAAACACTTACAGTAAATAATATGGCAGATTATTTCACTTTATTACCTGGTGATAAAGAACATCAAATGTTCGAGTTCTTACAGGGTGAAATAAGAGTAAAAGATTATATTGATAGTTTTAAATTCTGTGATTATCAAGTAATACAAATGGCGAACTTATCACCAGCTACTTTTGGTTATGAAAAAGACAGTTATCAAAATGTAGCAAGTATAGACCTAAACGCAAATTTAACTGAAATGACTATTGAAGCTATAAAGAAACAAATAGAGCCACAAGTAAATAATTTAATTATAAATATAGTTAAATTACAAATGGCTTTAGGAATAGAAGAAAATAGAATACCAGAAGATTTAGTTTGGGACTATGGCGATAATGAACGATTAGATGACATGAAGAAATTACAAGTACTAGGTGCAATACAAAGAACCGCTAGTGTACCTTATAGTATTAGAAGTAAAATAATAACACCTATCTTAAATAAATTGATAGATGAAGATATAGATGATAATTACTTAATAGAAGAAAACAAAAAAGAAAGAAAAGACATTGATATAGATTATGCAGAAATCTAGTGAAGAAATAGCTAGGTATGTTTATCTAGTAAATGTAAGATATACAAATAAACAAAATAAAACTAAAGAAATCTTCTTTAAGTATTTAGAAGAAAATAAAAGTAAACAAGAGTTTGAAAAAGAAATAAGTAAAATATGGGACAATGTAAACCATGATTTTATGAATAAACAAATAAAGAAATTACAAAAGACAGTTAATAAAGATAATGTAGAACAAGCAGTTAATATAGGTAGAATGAATAAAAAACCTATATACCAACAAACAAAAGACTGGGTAATAAATAATGAGTACTTTAAATTAACACCAGAAAGCGACTTTATTAAATTCGAACAAAAGTATAAACAAAATGTTGTTAGAAATTATGAAAGAAGCCAAATAGCAATAGATAGTTATGATAGAGATACATACCTAGCTAATAAGTTAGGATCATATAACAAGAATGTGAACCAGGTAATAACTTATTTTAGCAAAGAGGGTGTTCCATTAAGGAAAGTTCAATTAAGTACTTATTTATCAATGCTACATAATACAGATTTAACTCGTTCTGCTTGGAACCAAACAATGAGGGATGCAGAATACTTAAATGCTACTAGATTTATAATTCCATACCACCCTTTTTGTTGTAACGAATGTTATTACTATATGAATAGACCATTAAGCAAATTAGAGGTGGAACAATTAATTGATAAAACCTATAACGTGGATATAGTAGAAATATTAACTGGAAATAGAGAACAAGTTGTTGGTGATATACTACACCCAAATTGTAAATGTACTCTAGACATATACTGGAGCGATAAGCAAATATCGAGTATTAGTTATTCACCTATGGAAATAGATAAACAATATAAAATAAGACAAAAAATAAATGGCTTAACATTGGAGCGTTCCAATTTAAGAACTGATATGAAGATAGCTAAAGAATTAGGCAACCAAGAATTAGTCGATAAAAACAAAGCTAAAATATCAGTAATAAATAGCAACATAAGAAGCTTGAAAAGTGAACTACCAACAAGTTCACTACAAAAACAAGCAACGGCAATTAAAAGATAGACCTGGTAATGTCTATAAACTTATCTGGTACCAAATGCACTTCCAGTCTAGAATGGAGGTAAAATTGTGGATATTAGTAAATATCTTACAAACAAAGAGATCCAACTCTCTAATGATGATATAAACATCGAAAAGTTGGAAAAAGATATTAGAAAAGGTTATATATTAGAAAGTGAAAAAGAAGATGCATTAAAAGAAGCTTTAGATACTAACAATAAAGAATACACTTCAAAATATAGCGAACTTGAAAACAAGTTTAATGAACTAGAGAAAAACTATAATGCGTTAGAAGAAAGAAACTCTAATATAACAAGTTCTAATGAAGAACTTAAACTGCAAGTAGAAATGGTTAGCCAGGGGTTTAAACCAGATAACTTTAAGGAAATAGCACAATTAAGAAATACATTATATGCAGATGAAAAAGATAATTCAAAAGCTATAAGTATGATTAAAGATAAGTTTGGTGCTACCTATTTCCCTAAAGATACTAGAGTAGAAGTTCCAAATGAAGGTTCTTTAGGCAATGCTAGTGCCGAAAACCATGAAATAAATATTACAAGAAAAACTAGCATAAAAGAATTAATGAAATAAAAGAAAGAGGGAAAAACAAAATGAATGGCGAATTAAATATTGATTTACAAGCTTTTGTAAAAAGAGTATATTATGCTTTATTTTACAATAGTACATTCTTTAATTTTTTAAATGAAAATTATATTGGTGAAATAAGACAAACAGGAGCACCAATTATTGAAGTTATTAAGTCAAATAACGTATCTGTTAATGTTAGAAGTACTGCTGAAATTGCTAGTGCTTTAACACCAGCTTTAACAACTTATGGATCAGTAAAAGTTGATTTAACTGATTTACCTATGGACTACTCATTAAGAGTACCAGTTGCAGTTATGGGTAGTGATATTACTAATGCACTACAAGATGCTATCGACCAAAAAGATAGTGCAGTTGCAAAACAAATTGATACTTATGGTTATGGTATCTTAAAAGGAAATGTATCAACTGCTAAACAATGGGCTCCTTCTACTGCTGGGGACACTATTAAATTATTAAATGAATGCCGTGCAACATTATTTAACAATAATGTTTATGGTGATTATAGATTAGGACTAGGAGCTACTCAATATGCAGCTTATGTTACTGATTTAACATCAGTTCTAAAATATGAAACATTAGCAGGTGTTGAAGGTGTAGATAGAGGTATCATTGCAAGAGCTTACGGTGTAGATGCTTTCGAAATTAATGATAATTATATTAACCCAGTTGTTGACGGACATAGTGAAACAGTTGTAGGTTATTTCTTCAACCCAGTTGCAGTTGTAGGTGATACATTCTTCGATAGCTTCGTACAATACAACGGAAATTATCCAGGCTTCCCAGGCTACTTCGTAATTGAAGGAAACATGATGTTTGGTGCTAAAGTTGTTAGAGGCGAAGCAATTATTAAACTTCAAAGTGGAGCAGTTAGTTCTTAATTAGGAAGGAGGTCAAGTTATGACTTTCTTTACAAAGGAAGAATATAATACTAAATATGGTAGTGGTATTATAACTACTACTAACCAATGGCTAATAGAGGTTGCTAGTGAAATGATATTTTCCCAAGTAGGCTTAAGATATAGAGCAGAGTGGGATAGCACTAGTGTACCTCAAGCCATTAAAGATGCTAGTATGGAGCAATGTAGATTTCTTATAGAATATAATATGCCTTTTTTAGACAATAGAGGCACAATAAAAGCAGGAGCTATGGAAAGTGATTTAAAAACTGATTATAGCACACTAGCTTTAAGAATACTTGCTAACCACGGTTATATGTATAGAGGCAACCCTATTAATGTTAATATGGGAATGGAAATACCGTTTTAATGTTTAATGTAAATGGTATGGCTGCAACTCTAATACAAAATAATCGAGGTACTAGTGGCATTTATGACGACCAAGATAAAACAGAAGTTGAAATAGTAGTCGCACCTTATAATGTGGATCAAGCAGTAAAGTTTGGTGTTTATACAATACCAGAAGCTAAAGGCTATTTTATAGTTAAGGCTGGTACAGATATTAAAGAGGGCGATGAGATAGTGTTCCAAAATAGGACTTATTCTGTTTTACAAGTCAATGATAATTGGTTGTGGAACAAAATTGCTAATATAGGTGTGTTAGTAAAATGATTAATTGCGATATTATAGTTATTAATGATATTCCCAAAGAGCAAATAAGCAGATGGGAAGATAAAGTTATATATAGTGTAGCAAGAAAAACACTAGACTTTACCGATAGCGGACACCATTTTCCTTATTTAACTGGTGAACTTAATAGAGCTTCAATGAGTGAAGGGGTATTAAGACTAGGTGATAAGGAATATGGTCTAGGTGCTAAAGGTGTAGAGTATGCACCTAAAGTATGGCAATATGGGACTGGTACTAAATGGACTAACCCAGACACAATTCCACAATGGTATATGGGTGTTTTTGAAAAATATAAAAGTGAAATTATGGAAGATGCCGTTAATACGGCTAAAAGGGAACTTGAATGAAAAACGAGGTATTAATATCACACTTAAACAATATATTAAATAATTATGGTTATTTAATAAAAGCAGAATGGAGCACCAATGATAAAGATATAAATGTTATAGTAGTGCAAGAAACAAGTGGCACTAAACAAGTGTTTTATGGGGACATAGATCCTTTATATAATTATTTTAATATAGAAATCTTTGGGGACAATATAGAACATGAATATAAAACGGCTAAATTATTAGGCGATTTAATAGGTACAACTGCTTATGTAGATATTCAAGATAATTCTGGAATAAATACTTATGAGATTATATTTAAACAATATACAAACCCAAGAACCATACAATATTATGATATAAGAAGAGTATCATATATACTTACATTACAATGTGTAATAAGTAAAGTGTATAATACTGCTTCAAGTTAAAAATAAGGAGGTAATGAAAAAGTGGAATGGTATATTACCAACAGAGAATTAATTAAAGGTTTAGCATTCAATACAGGTACTACTCAAAATCCTACATTCACACCAGCTTGTACTAGTACAGAAATAAGCTTGGAAACTGAATATAACGAGCAAACTTGGTATGTATTCTGTGATGCTATTCAAAGAAGATTATTAACAGGTGCTGGTATAACTTTAACTGGTACTTTAAAATTAGATGTCAATAATAGTGCAGATATAGCATTGTTAGGTAAGATACATACATTAATTACAAGTGGAACTCTATCACAATTCAATGATAAAGTACAATTCCAATTATTAACTAGTGTATCTACTAATACATTGACATATACAAAATATCAAGCCGATGCCGTTATTAAATTAAATGGTGTAGGTGGAGCTGCGGAAGATGTTGCAGAGTTCGAATATGAAATTGCAATACAGGGAACTGCAACAGTATCTAGTAGTTAATAAAAACCTTTAAGGGTGGGTGGTAAACCCACTCTTTATTTAATGAAGGGAGGTTAATTAATGAATAACGCAGATGTTTTAGTTAAATTTACAGGCGATAATAGTGATGCCGATAAAAAGATAGATGAACTCACTAAAAAACTAGAGCAAGCTGAAAAACAGGGCGAAAGAAGTTTTAAAATTCTTACGGCAGCAGCAGATGGTTTTGCCGTTGCTATTCTAAAAGGCGGTATTGAATATAATAGCCAAATAGAAACTTATATGACTAGACTAGAAACACTTACAGGTAGTGCAGAAGAAGCTAATAAAGTTTTAGACCAAATTAAAAAAGATGCTTTAAGCACACCTTTTGATGTATCTAGTTTAACACAGGCAGAAAGTTTATTATTATCAACTGGTTTAAGTGCAGAAGATGCTAGAAGTGATATTTTAGCTTTAGGTGATGCCGTAGCCGCTAGTGGTGGTGGTAATGCCGAACTACAAAGAATGGCAGTTAATTTACAACAAATAAAAAATGTTGGTAAAGCCAGTTCTTTAGATATAAAACAATTCGCTTATGCAGGTATAGATATTTATGGTTTACTTGCAGATAGTATGGGTATCACCAGAGAAGAAGCTGCTAAATTAGATGTTTCTTATGATATGTTGAGTGATGCTTTACAAAAGGCTTCTGCTGATGGTGGTAAATACTATAAAGCAATGGAAAAACAAAGTAAAACTATGGCAGGTGCTACCTCTAACTTAAAAGAAAGTTGGAGTGTATTAAAAGGCGAACTAGCAGAAGGTGTATTTAATGCTTTAAAGGATCTTATTCCAAAATTAACAGAATTGTTTGACTGGTTAGGTAAAAATAAAGAGGTTATTATTGCAATAGCCGTTCCAGTTTTAACATTTATAAATGTATTGGCTGGTTTAATGATAGTAGATAAATTAACTGCTTCATTTATAAAATTTTTCCTAGTATTGGCAGCACACCCTTTTATGGCAGTAGTAGCAGGTATTGCTGCATTAGTAGCGGCATTCATATATTTATGGAACCATTGTGAAGCATTTAGAGATTTCTTTATAAAAATATGGGAAGCCTTAAAAAGTGCAGTAGAAACAACAGTAGGCGGTTTAAAAGATGTCTTTAACGATTTAGGTGAAGCCTTTAATTGGTTAGGTAATAAATTTAATGATATTAAAAATAAAATAGTAGGTGCAGCCACTAGTTTAAGAGATGGTGTTAATGATAAGATACAGGGTATTAGTACTTTCTTTACTAATATAGGTGAAGGTATTAAAAACTCATTTAAAGCAATTATAAATTGGTTAATAGATAAATTTAACTGGTTCATTAGACAAGTAAATAAAATTAAATTTCCAGACTGGGACTGGTTAGGTGATTTAGCAGGTAAAGGTTTTAACTTTGAAGAATTGAAACCACTTGCAACAGGTACTAACTTTGTACCACAAGACATGCCAGCTTTCTTACATGAAGGTGAAGCAGTAGTACCTAAAAAGTTTAACCCTTATGCAAATGGTATTGACTTTACAGGTCTAGGATCAACAGGACAACAAAAAAATATAATAATAAATATAGAAAATAATATGGAATACGATAATCTAGGACAATTAGTAAATAATATAAAAACATTTAGTGGTGGTGCTAAAAATGACTTTAATTATGGAATGGGGCGATAGTTTATGTTAAAAATGACTATTGATAACGAAGAGGTAGTAAGTAAAAATAATTTTAGTATAAAAGAGGAAATGCTTTCTGCTTCTTCAACTATTCTAAATAATACTTATCCAGCAACCTGGGAACAAGACCACGATTATACAAGTAGATTTTATTACCCAAAAGACTATTCAAAAATGGTACTAAATAGAGAAGTATATACACCACCAGAAGAAGGCAGTAATGTTGAAATAGATAACTTTACACAATTAACAGATGTCGATAATAGTAAAGAAGCTAGTATAACATATTTAAAAGGACAAACAGAACAAACTACCACAACAGGTAAAAATAAATTGCCTTTTCCTTACACTCAAAACACTACAACAATTAATAGTGTTTATTGTAAAGTAGAACAAGATGGTAGAGTATGGACGAGTGGTACAGCATCAGGAATAGTACAATTTAATTTATATGGTGGTGTAAATACTCATGCTGCGAATTTTTTACCAAATGGTACTTATATATTAACAGGTGGTTATAATAGTAATAAAAAAATAACTTTAAGAATAGAAAGAGGTAGTAGTTATACATATATAGACTGTGATGGAACACCTAAAACATTTACTATTGATAGTGATGTTACGGCACTATGGTGTTATGTAAATATAGCAAGCGGACAGGGAACTGGTATTTATTTCTACCCAATGATAAGATTATCTAGTGTAAGTGATGCAACTTATGAACCTTATACTGGAGGTATTACAGGACCTAACCCAGAATACCCACAATTAGTTAAAACTGCTACTGGTAATGAAATAATAAATGTAGCAAGTAAAAACCTATACCAATATGGCGATTTAGAAGAAAGTTCAAGTTGGTATTTTGTAGATAAATTATTGTTAGCTAATTTTAAAAATAATACTACTTATACATTGTCTTTTGATATAGAAAGTTCAATAGAACCTTTTAGTATTAGTTTAGGTTATGGTTCTACTGGGTTCCAAGCAGATGGACCAAGTACAGGGCAGAACCAATATAACGGACATAAAACTTTTACATTTACAACTAATAGAAGCGATTATAAAAACTTATATATGCGTATTCCAAGATACGGTACACAGGGTACTTCATGGACTGCTAGTGTTAAAAACATACAATTAGAAGAAGCAAAAAATTATATTAACAAAAATGTAGGTACTACCATTAATGGTAAATATGCAATAGATATTTCTGATTTAGAAATAGGCGAAAGCTATACATTTAGAAGTAATTTACCAATTAACACATTGAAAATATCAAACGCTCACGACGGGTGGAACTCTGTTGTTAAAATAGATAATAATGGTTTTACTAGTTATACTTTTACAATGGCAAAAGATAGCCATATAGCAGAAACGGCGACACAATATTTATTTATAAAATTAAATTCTTCTGCTTGGGTATCTAGTGTTAGTGAATTAAGTGGTTATGAGTTTAGAATAGAAAAAGCAAATATTACCGCTACTGATTTTGAACCATATAAAAACACACCTTATAGTGTTAATTTAGGTAAAAATTTATTGTTAATACCAAATAATAATGCAAATGGTAATGGTTTAACTTTCTCTTGGGGTGGTAATAGTATTCGTGTTAATGGTACTAATACTAAAACTGATACTGCGTGGATATCTTTATCAAATAGCGGATCAAGTACTTATGCAAGATTACCTAACTTTATGAAGGGTGAAACTTATACTATAAGTAGTACTAATATAACAAGTTCTAGTCAATTATATTTTCAAATTAATTATTATAAAGGTGATACTACTAACCAGGGTGCTATTGTATCATTTAATCTATCAAATGCTTCACAAACATTTACAATACCACAAGATTTTGGAAGAGTTGCATCTATGTTTTTAGGTGTGTATGCAACTGCTAGACAAATAAATAACTATTCTACTAAAATAATGATAGAAAGAGGTAGTACTGCTACTGAATATGCAGATTATTTTGAACCAATAGAACTATGTAAAATAGGCGATTATCAAGACTTTATTAGAAAAGGTACAGGGGTTAATATATGGAACGGTGAAACAGAGTTAGGTTCTTATGATACAAGTACAGGTCAAAAGGCAGTAAATTCTTCATGTAGAAGAAATGTTGATTATATAGCAGTAGAACCAAATACAACTTATGTTTTATCAAGAGCAATGGCAACATTTAACACAAGATATTTTTATTATGATGCAGATAAAACAATGATAGGAACTAATGTTAAAAACAGTTCTATAACAACACCAGATAATTGTTATTATATTAATTTTCATAGCGACCAATTAGTAAGTAATTATGCTTGTTTAATGTTGGAAAAAAGCAGTACACCTACTTTATACGAACCCTATAACTATAAAGATAAATGGTACTTATATAAAGCAATAGGGAAAGTAGTATTAAATGGTAGTGAAAGTACATGGGGTTTGGATGGTGGAAATAGAGGCTTTACTTTGAATGGTGCTAATGAAAAATTTACAAACAGAAATATTAATGTATATGATGGCTTTTGCAATTATTTTAATGTAAATAAAAATTCTACTACATGGGGTTCTATAAATTATTGTGGTTGGAATACAACTAATACTTTTTGGATAAGAGAAGATGGACAAATTGCTTCAACAGTAGCAAATTTTAAAACATGGTTATCTACTCATAACACAATAGTATATTATGTATTAAATACACCAACTACTACAGAAATAACAAATACTAATTTAATAAATGAATTAGAGAGTATAAAACTAATAAATGGCACTAATAACATAACAATAACAAGTGAAAACTTAACACCTTTAACTGGTTTACATTATAACTATATTACTGAAAATACATTAAATGAGTTAATCTTCTCTGGAATAGTAAAGAATACAAGTAATATATCTTTAAACCCAAGAGAACCAAAATATTGTAGTTTACAAATATTAGATAATAAAACATTATTAAGTGAAGGTAATACATTAGATTATGTAATAAATAATAAAACAATATTAGAAGCTATTGAGATGGTAGTTAATAGTATATCAAGTTATGGCTTTATATTAGGTAATGTAAATATCTTAAATGGTAATGAAATAATAGGTACTTATTCAACGGAAAATAAAACGGCTTATGATGTTTTACAATATTTAGCAGATATTAGTGGTGCAAAGTGGAATTGCAGAAGAATAGATGAAAATACTATGGCAATAGATTTCTATGATCCTTCACTAATGCCTAGAGGAAAAGATATTAAATATACTACTCAATGGCAACAAGAAAACGATATAGTAGATTTACAATTTAACTATGGAACTAGAGATTATAGAAATAAACAGATAATAAATAGCGACCAGGTAATAGGTGATATTGATTATACCGAAAGAGTAGCAAGTGATGGCATGACTAAAGATTTTGTTCTATCTAATAACATTGCTAAAGTTGATAAAGTAGAAATAGATGGTGTTAAACAAACATTTGCTACTAATGAAGAAAAAGATATAGGTATTTATGCAGATTTCTATTATAGTGCTAATTCTAATACAATAACGGCTAACAAAACATTGCCTTATGGTTCATTAATAGATATTACTTATACACCTATTATAAAAGGTCGTGAAGTAGTACAAAATGATAATGAAATAGATAGAATTGCTACACAGTTAGATGTTAATGGAACTATATCAAGATATGAAAATAGAAACGATGAAACAAATAGTAATAAATTATTAGCTATTGCAAATACTTACCTAAAATATAAAGGCGAAGCAGAAATAACACTTACTTTAAAAACTCATAATAATGATTTATACCAAGTAGGACAAACGGTTTATTTTGATGCACCAATAGAAGAACTTAAAAAGGATTATTTAGTAAAATCTAAAGAAATAGATATAGTCGCCAATAATGGTTATGATAATGGCAATGACTTATACGATATTTTCTATACATTTACTTTATCAAGTTCATTTAATAGTGAAAAAGCCGTGAACTGGTTTGATAATCAAAGAGCCAAAACAGGTGGAAACATTGGCGAAGGTGAGTATATAAGTAGAAATATTGATATAAATAACAATGCGACAATAATATGGGACAATTTACAAATAGAAGAATTAAGTTTGGTACAAGGCAACAATGATATAAGTGCTCCAGTAGATGCACCAATTATTCATTAGGAGGTTAATTATGACACAAGATAATAAAGATAGTTTAGTTAAACATTTAGTGGGGTTGGTAGAAAATGCAGCCGAAACAATAACACCATATTATAAAGATTTTACATACACTACCACTCAAACCGAAGATTTTAATGGTGGTGATATTGTTATTAAATGTAAAGATGGTAATGGTAATTATAATGGCAAGTCGCTAGCATTTACACCTACAATTTTAAATGGTACTGATTATTATAATTCTGGAATTATGTTAATAGATGAAAATATGAATATATTACATACTTATAGAGAATGGAATACAGGAACACTATTTAATTGTTTTATGGGTTTAAACATAGATGAAGAAGGTAAATTATATGGTATTGACTATGATCCAAGTACTCAAAAATATAGATTTATTTTAATGAATAATTTAAGTGAACCAACCAAAATGCCAGATGGTACATTAGAATATAGAGCAGTATTAAGAAATAGTTGGTTTATACAGGGATATTCTGGTATAGATGATATTTCTTATACTAGAAAAGTGGTTTTAGGTAAGTCTGGTACTAGTGCTAAATATTACTTTGCTTTTTTAGATAGTACAGGACAAACATTAATGCCTAGTACTTTAGAAATAAATGTAGGTGAAAGTAATACATGGACTAGATTAAAAGATATAACAATTTTAGATGGTACTCTATTAGATTATTATATTTTATTTAATAGTGAAGAAACACCAACGGCAAATTATTATTATAGTGAGTTTGTTTATAGTGGTAGTGTTCCAACAGATGAAAAAATAACAAAGGCAACCGCTTTTGGTGAAGATGAACCCACTTATTCAACATTTTTAGACCATATACCTAACTATTATGATGAAACAGAAACTATCTTTCCTAAAATTGATATGATAGTTAAAAATGATAATTGGTATTTTCTAATATTATCTGGTAATTATGCAAATAGCACTTATAAACAAAGAGTAAGAGTTTGGGAAAATAAAAATGGTGTTATGACAAAAGTATTCCAAGATGCAAATAGTACTACTATTTCAACTTACACTAGAACACCTTATATAAATTATCAAGAACAAGATGGAACACTTTATATGTATTATGGTTTTCAAAAAGAAGCTACCGAACAATCTAATAATAAATTGTATTTTACAATGGCTAATACAGAGATATATGAAAAAGGTATTAATTATAATGTAGATACAAATATAGAAATTTATAAAGAATTAGGTGTACCTTTTATACTTGTTTCACAATTTTATTTAAAAAAAGCTTGTTTCTTTAACCCTATCGACTATAACGAGTATGGGCTTGCTATTACTACTATTTTATATGGTAGTGGGGTAGATACTACTACATTTACAAGAACAGATGATATAAACCCTACAAAAGGTTTATTATATGATGATAATAATAAATTAATGTTTGCTAGAGGTTTATATAATAAAAAAGTATATGGTAATAGAACAATAAGTATATTAAATGTTCCAAATAGTTATTTAAACGATATTAATATTAAAACAGGTGCTTTATTAGGTACTACTAATATGACATTAGAAGAAGAAACTTTAAATGTAGAAAAAAACATATATGAAAATTTATTTATAAATTATTTCAACACTTTATATATGCAAGATAGAAACACAAGTACTTATAAAGATAATGAACCTGGAGCTAGTAGAATAAACCAATGTGTTGCAAACTTAAACGATTATGATAACGCAAAGGCTACAAAGTATAGAGTTAATTATAATGATGGATCAAATATGGTTGGTGGTTGTGAGGCTACTTTTACAAACCATAAAGCTACTTATAAAATAACAGTATATGTTCCAGAAGATAAAATGATAGATAGTATAGATATAATAAGTAATGATGAAAATACAATATATCAAACTATATATAATGATGGTACTATGATGAATACAAAATATTATAACATTTATCAAGATGTTTATGTAAGTTAGGAGGGGTATTATGAGTTTAAACACAAATGTTATTACTTATACAAATAAAGCGCAATTATATGCAAATGCAGATATAGCAGATGCCAACAAAGTAAAAGCTGATGATATGAATGAAATAAAAACGGCAGTTAATACTAATTTAGTGGAATTAATTTACCCAGTAGGAGCAATATTTCTATCAACCAGTTCAACAAACCCTAGCACTTATTTAGGTGGTACATGGGAACAAGTTAAAGATGTATTCTTGCTTGGTGCTGGTGATAATTATAGTGCAGGGGCTACTGGGGGTGAAGCCACTCATACTTTAACTACAAACGAAATGCCTAGTCATAACCATAGTACAGTATATATGTGTAGTTTCTCTGGTGGTTCTGCAGGAGCTAGAACTGGTTATGGTTATGAAGAAGTTGCTTTAAACAAATCTTCTTATGGTAATACAGTTGCTAATACAGGGGGCGGACAAGCACATAATAATATGCCTCCTTATCTAACAGTTTATATCTTTAAAAGAACTGCGTAGGAGGGGTAATTATGCAATTTATAAAAGAATATTGGACGCAAATATTTTTCCTTATTGGTTTGATAGGTAGTGTTTATACAATAGTTAAAAATAATAATGAAGCTATTAAGTGTAGTTTAAGAAATGACATGTTAGAAATATGGGATAAATGTAAAGACACTAAAACAATAACTAAATACCAATTAGAAAGTTTTATGGCTAGTGCAGATTTATACTTTAAAAAAGATGGCGACGGTTTTATTCATGTTATATATGATAAAATTAAAACTTTTGAAATTAAAGATTAAGAGGTGATTTTATGAAAAATAAAATTAAAACAATTAGTAAATATGTAATGAATATATTAGCAATGATAAATGCTTTATTAGTAGGTTTAAGTCCTATATGGGGTTGGCATTTAGATAGATTAACAGATAGTATTGTAGTGATAACAGGTATTATAGGTTTATATTTAGTTGGTGGTAAAATATTTGAAACAGAGGTTGAAAAATGAGATACCCAGTTAATGTAATTAATGTTAAACAAAAATTTAGTAAAAAACATCATGGTGTAGATTTTGGGTGGCATAATATTATAGGTAAAAATCAAGCAATAATGGCAGCAGATGATGGCACAGTAATTTATAATAGATACCAGGGTGCTTTAAGTGGCGGTTATGTAATTATCATTAGACATGATAGTGGTGTTTGTACCGAATACGGACACTTATTGAAGAATAGCCAAAAAGTACATGAGGGTGATAAAGTTAAAAAAGGTCAAGTTATTGCTTCTATGGGTTGTAGCGGTAATGCAGTAGGCAACCATCTCCACTTTGGTGTATATAGAGGAAAAACAATTAATTATAAAGATAAAAGTAATTGGTTAGATCCTTTAAAATATCTTTGTATGTATGATAATCAATGTGTAGTAGAAGATAGAAGCATAGTGCCAGCTAAAGATTTATTCTTTACTAAATTAGTTAAAGGTACTGATGGTACATTAAACATAAGGAATAAACCAAATACAAAAGGGAAAATAGTAGGAACTGCTAAAGAAGGTAGTCAAGTAGAAAGTTTTGGTAATTCTGCTAATTGGAATATAGTAGATAATTTAAGAAACTATTATTGTTCTAAAAAATATTTAAAATAAATGTGTACTAAATACACTTATTATGATATAATGTTAGTAGGAAGGTACAATGTACTTTTCCCCCTATACAACTTTTTTACAATATGAGAAAGAAACTAGGTTTACGATTTCCTGGTTTTTTTCTTTGTGTAAAATTGTACTTTTTTATTTAAAAATTATATAATTGAAATAGGGAATGGGGTGAAAAGATAAAACAATATTGTTCCTATCTAAAAAAGAAATTAGATAGAACAGTATATTGTAAGTTCTCTAAAAGAAAAATTAATATAAATGAATGTATTGGTTGTACTAATAAAGTTATTATTACTACTGGATCAAGTAAAAGAACAAAAGAATTATCTATAACTAAAAAGGTAAAATTAGCAGTATGGGAAAGAGATAATCATAGGTGTATCTTCTGTAATAAACTAGTACCGTGGAATTTAGCTAACTCGCACTTTGTTAAAAGAAGCCAGGGTGGGTTAGGGATAGAACAAAACATATTGACTAATTGTGAAGAGTGCCACCGCTTATTTGATGATAGTAAAGAAAGAAACGAGTGGCGACTAGAATATGCAGAAAGATACTTAAAATTAAAATACCCAGACTGGGACATAGATGATTTAACATATAAAAAGTAAATAATAGGGGGGTTAAGTATGATACTAATAACATATCAAAAAAGAAATGGTGATATTTTCCAAAGAGTTAGAAACACCTATACCAGTTATAGAGTAGGTGATGAAACCAGCATGGGTTGGAAAGTATTAGATATAAAATATAAATATAAGGATCATTATTATAGTTATGCAGATTATGATAGATTAATAGAGAAGGAATGGCAAAAAGATAAAAAACTATTCCAAATAAAAAAAGGTATTAAAGAAACATTAAAAAATATAAATAGAGTGATGGTATTTTTAATACTTTTTAAGGTTTTTATATTTATATCAAATAAAGCCATTTTAGAGTTATTTAGTCTTTTATGATAATTTATATTAATTAAGTGTAAACTCTATTGTACGGGGTTAAAAATAGTTTTATATATTGTGTTAAGGTTTAAACGGTAGTGCTTGGTTTAATTTTATAAAATAAAATGTATAGTTTATGTGTAAAATGTAATTTAGGTATTTACTTTTAAAATTAGTGGTGTTATGATTAAAATGTAAGAGAAATACAAAAGTTATATGCCACTTGGTTTAGTTAACATAATATATAATAAGAGAACTTAAATATATTGTTTAAAAAATAAACCAATGTTGGCATTAGCTAGCATTGGTTTTTTCTTGTTAAGGAAGGAGGATCAAATGAAAACACTTAAATACCCTAATCTAGTTGCAGAGATGGCTAGAAGAGGCGACAACCAACAAACACTAGCAAGATTATTATTATTAACTCAAGCTGGTGTTAGTAGAAGGTTAAGCGGTATCACAGACTGGAAGGTAAGAGAAATAGAAGCCTTATGTGAATATTACGATAAAGATTATTATTACTTATTTAAGTAAAAAAATGAGTACCTTATAAAAGATACTCATAACACAAAATTGGTTCATAGAAAAGAACCAATTAAAGTATAACACAAAATTAGAAAGTAGGAAAGAAAAATATGAAATTAAAGGGTTGGGTTCAAAAGGTTTTGGTTGTATGTCTAATAATTAGTTTAGGTTTAATAGCTATGACAATAGATAGCGAATTTACTAAAGAATATACATTGTTCTTTATAAGTAATTTATTAGTAGTAATTGGTACTGGTTATTTATTAGTAAAGTTTGGGGGTTAAACAATGAACGAGCACGAGATGAATAGAAACGAGTGGCAAATGTTTAACCATGATGCCAAATTATTTAAAAGACTACAAAACAATAGGTTCTATTGTAGTAATTGCGGACACACAGTTATTATGATGCCTACTACTGAAAAGAAAATGTGTACCTGGTGTGGTACTTGGGTTTTTAGAAATAAAATAGATGAATTTAAGTATAGAGTAAAGGAGCGATTAAATAATGTTAATCAAAGTAGATAAATGGTTAGATAGTGTTTTAAAAGATACAGATGACTTATTATGTAATAGCACTAAATTTATACAACTAGGTGAAGATAAATATATAGAAATAGATGAACTAATAGGAGCTATTGAAAACTTAAATGATGAACTAGTTAGAACAAATGAAAAGATACAACAAATGGATCAAGAGATACAAAACGATTATATAAGAAGAAAATATATTGCAAAGGAATATGGTGAATAAAATGGCTAAAAGTACAATAGCAAAGAAAACAGAGGGGTACGGCTACAAATATACTGAATTAGCAGATATAAATAAATATTGTGAAGATAATGGAATCACTTATTTCCAAGAAGTAGAAACAAATGAAATTAATCAAAAAGACTATATTATTACAACATTAGTAAATTATGACAAAGATGGTGAACCACATTTTACAAGCCATAGAGGATGTCAAATAGTAGAAGCAAAATTAAATGGAATAATTAATCCTGTTATGCAATACGGCTCAAGTCTTACATACTGCCGTAGATATTCACTCCTCATGGCTCTAGGATTAGCTTGTGAAGATGATGATGGTGCTAGCTTAAATGAAATGACAGAAGAACAAGCTAAAGAATATGTAATTAATTTTGGTAAACATAAAGGTAGTAAATTATTAGATTTAATAGAAAGCAATGATCCATATATAGACTGGTTATTAAAAGCAAGTAATAACCAAGAGGTATTAAAAGCAATAGAACTACTTACAGGTAGAAAACCACTAACTGAAGAAGAGTGGGATAGTAAGTTAGAACTAACACAAAAACTACAAGAAATAATAGTAGAAAAAGAGTTAGACATGGATAAAATTTGTAAATACTACAAAGTAAAAAATATAGGAATGTTAAGCGAGGAGCAAATAAAAGAAATAATTGAAAAGAGAGGTTAAATATGAATGGTTTTACATTTTATAGCAACTATTATGAATTAATAAAATACTTACCTAATGAAGAAAGACTTAAAATGTATGACACCATATTTAAGTATATGTTTGATAATGAAGAAGCTGAATTAGAAGGTTTATTAAATGGTATATGGATCAATTTAAAAATGCCTTTAACTACTAGTAAAAATAATTCTGGTAGAGGTGGCAGAAAACCAAAACAAGAAACCGATAAGAAACCGATTAAAAACCGAATTAAAACCGATTTAAAAACAAATAATAATATTTCTTATTTCTTATTTCTTATTTCTAATAATAAATATAAATATATTAATAAAGATAATTATATATATAAAAGTATATTAGAGTGGTTGGAA
>JAEIGA010002683.1_pt1 | contig 28251 bp, 40 predicted proteins | sample 9270691 | NCBI WGS metagenome assembly JAEIGA01 (sample SAMN17057246, study PRJNA624740) | gut metagenome | biome: biome; isolation source: fecal sample | host: Bos grunniens | place: China: Xizang | collected 2019
GTTTCCCTTATGCTCATTTTGAATCTCAACATGGGGGCAGTCTTTTTTAAATGGGTATCACTTGCATTCCACTAATTGTCCATTTTCATCAAACATTAAATCTTTCCTAGTAATCTTTTCTTCTTTATGTTCTTTATTATGACAATCAATACATAGTAGTTCCAAGTTATCTTCATTTAATGTTATTGATTCATCATCCACATTTGAATCATTTATATATTCTTTGTGATGAACAATTCCAATTAATCTTTTTTCTTTTGGAATAAATTCAGATAAACCATCAACATAACATGCTCTTCCACAATGGGAGCAGAGGCATGCTTGGGAGATACAAACATTTAGTCTTACTCTCTTCCATGCTTTTGATTCATAAAACTTTCTACTTGCCACTTTTCTTTTTTCTAGGCTTCTTTGGTGTGGCTTTCTCTGGCTCTTCTACTTTTTCAATTGTAGCCTCTTCAATAGTTTTTACAATCTCAACTACACCAGCAGCTGCAAGAACATCTGCTCTCTCTCTTGATACCTCTCTTATGTAGTTAGCATCCTCTTCATTTGGCTTAACTATTGTTTTAAGTTCATTGTCAAAATATTTTTTGATACACTTAACTTCTGTTTTCATTTCCTTTTCCTCCTTATAAGTTGATTTTCTATTTACTAATATTTCATCCCAATTATCTTTTGGAATTTCATAATTGAATGAATGTGTTTCTTTTTCAAATACTTGTCTAGCAATTTCATCAACATTCTCACAATCCCAATCCAGAATTAACAATTCATTGTCAGTTAAGTTGAATTCTTTTAACACAGACAATGGTGTTGCTATAACTGGAACACCATAACCCCAAGCTTCATTTGCTGTATAGCAATATGTTTCCATGTCATTTGATAATTGAATAACCCAATCAGCCATTGCTATGTATGGCCTAACATCAACTCTTGGCTGCATATATACTGCATTTTTACTTGGCAATGGGAATGTTGTTTCATTTGTGAATATCATCCACAAGTATTGTCTATTGTTTATTACACAATATCTGTCTAATGCTTCAATAAGCTTTAATGTTCTTTGTCCACCTTTTGTCTTGTCATTTAACCTACATGCACTTACTAATATTGGAACTTTCTCAACTTTCTCCAATGTAAGTGGATCATAGCACATTTGTGCTTTTATATTTAATCCAATCTTTTTTCCATATTCTTCTAACTTATCAGCAGAATATTGACTAACACCAATGAATCCAGTCAACTTTGGATTGTCAATTGGAGGTTTATAACCTAATTCTTGATAAATAGCATGTGAAACAAAAATATATTCTTCTGCTTCTATTTGATTAATAATCTCAATATTGAAATTCAAGAATGCTTTTTTGCACTTGTAAATCTTGTCTTTCTCTCTTTTTATACATCTAACATATTTTAATAATCTTCTTAATTGATTTGAATCTGCATTGTCATAAATTATTGTTATGTCATAATCATGATACTTTTTTGCTATTTCATATAAGAATTGTTCTGTCCCACCTATTTTGCTGATTCTCTTAAAATAAAATACATTTGCATATTCTTTCATATTTAACACCTAACCAAGCAACTTGTTAATGTCCTCTTGTGTTGCTTCTTCTTTTTGATTGTCAGTTGTGCTGATTAATATGTTCATCAATGACACAAAAGACATTTGTTTCATATCTTCATATGAAATATTTAATCTTTTTGCCAATGCCCAAATTTCATATAAATCCATTGGCTTGTTTGACTTTGTGGCAGTTTCTTTATACTTACCTTGCTTGAAAGGGATGTGTTGCAAGTTCTAATACATCTTGCATCCAACCTATTTCACCATCCTTATTGATTATTATGTCCAAGCTTCTTAAAAAGTCATCATAATTTGCATATGTCTTTTCTGCTTCATGATTCATAACATATGCCATTTGAAGAACTTTCTCTATTGTGTCAATTGTTGAATCTAAATCATTTGTGTCTTTTGATCCAATATCAACACAATCTTTTAGCAAATCTCTTCCAGTAAAATCTTTGTAAGCAAATATTGTATAAGCACTTGATGCCATCTTATATTCTTTGCCATTGATATTGATATTTTTTAACATTTTTCTTTCCTCCCATGTGCATTTATAAGCACCATTTGGCTGATAAGTATGCATGAATAGCTTGAAAATGGCTATACCTACCAGCTAAATGCTACCTATAAATTCATTTCTCCCTTTTATATCAGAATATTATTAATCCTCTCATTTTAATTTCCTCCATCAATTGTTTAATGCTTAACCAACCAACAGCATTAACATGTTGCCCAAACAATGCAAACAAAAAGGGGTAAAAAAATGTAAGCACATGAGAGGAGCTGCAACATTCCATAAAAAAAGAAGTTCTTTTTCAAAAACTTCTCATCATAATAATTATATCTAAAAAAAGTGTTCATAAGTGTTCATGTTGTATTTCTTTCTCTTTTTATTCTTCTGTATATTCTTCTGCATTGGCTTTCACTATAATGCACTCTTTGACTTATTTGCCACCAAGACAACTTTTCAAATGATTCTTCTTTGTAGTAAACAATCAATCTTGCAATCTCATCATACTTGTCCAATCTCCTCAATTCATTGTCCAAATATTCTTCATGAATCCTTTTTTCCTTGTATAACTTCTCTAACTCTTTGTCATACTTTTCAACAGATAAATAGTAATTTGCATATCTATCTGTTCTCTTTCCTCCATCAACCATCACTTTTGATGTATCAATTGCTGCTGGAAGTATTTTGTCCAATGCTAACTCTTTAAGCTGCAAATAATATTCAATTTGATTGTCTATCTTTTGAATTAAATTATTCACTTCTTTCAATGTCATTATTCTTCTCCTTTTAATATTTCTAATAATTTCCACTCTTGTAAAGTGTGTGCTTCTAATCTTGTTGTTGTATTAGGTTTTCTATCTAATTTATGTTCTTCTATATATTCTATTGCTTTATTTATTCTATCTTGTAATTTTAAATATCTATTTAACATATTTTCATAACAAACATAAGAAGCTTCAAGATATTTATTCAATTGCATCACTTCATTGTGTAATTGCATCATTGTGTCATTTGCACTTTTTATTATTTTGTCATAATCAATCATCATCTGCTCTCCACAATCATCCAAATTAACATGTAGAACAATAATAAAAGCAAAATAACATCATACCAGTTAATGTGTCTCTTCTTCATCATCACACCTAATCACAATATAACAATTTCCATCTGGATTTCTTTTTTTATATGTTGGAGATGAATAGAATCTGATGCTTCTTTCATTAACACCAATTTTTTCAGCTAATTCTTTTGTTGTTCCTAGATCAATGAATTCATCCCCTTTGTATAATGCATAAATATTTTGTTTTTTCATTTATCTGCATCCACAACAATGTTTGTGATTCTCCTCTCTAATCTCAACAAAGTTCTTAATCTTGTAAAATCTTTGATTGGGATTTTTTTATAAATATATAGAACATCATCTTCAATGATTCCATCATATTCAACTAACAATTCAACAATGCTTAATTGCTGCTCTATTTTTACATCAGTCCAGATCATAAGTAATTTCTCCCATATCTTTCTATGAATTCATCTATTGTCTTATTGTAATAATTCAACCATTTCTCCTCTGCAATCCTTTTTATTTCCCTATCTAATTTGATATTAAAGTGGACACCATTCTTACTTCCATTGTGATGATAATGGCAAAGCCACACCCAGCATCCATCTTTTTCAGACTTTGCTCTATTTGCTACACCAAAGAACACATGATGCTTATGTAATGATGCAGCTATGCCACAAACAAAACATTCTTTTTTAGTCTGAATTATAGTTTCCATATTCCCTTGAAATCTGTGCTTCTAACAATCTCAATTGGAGTTTTATTGAATTAATTGCTTCTAAATTAGCCTTATATATTGTTTCAGCAACATCTCTTTCAAATCTTGCATCTGCTACACTTGGAATCCCATAACATGTTTTGTCTATCATCCCAATTGCCATTCCAGAATCTCTTAATTTCAGACATTCTTCTCTTAAAAGGATTTTGTATTGTCTCTCCTTTTCAGCATAATTTGTTCCACTTTTTCTCAATTCTTTTAGACTAACAGCCAAATCTCTCAATTTGTCTTGTAATTCAATATTTAAATCCATCTAATCAGCTTCAACTTTCTTTCCAAATTCAGCATATGGATCTTCATTGAAATCTATTATTTCAACCTTTTCAGCAACAATTGATGTATCATATCTTTTTTCTTCATTCTTCTCATATTGTTGAACTTGAATTCTTCCATCAATTTGGATTCTCTTTCCTTTGCTTGTATGTTCTTTTAAATATTTTGCATGTGTTCCATAAACAACAACTTTTAAGAAATCTGTGTCATATTCTCCATCAGAATTTTTAAAATCTCTTTTGACTGCCAAATTAATATTTAATATTTCTTTATTGTTGGAAGTGTATCTCAACTCTAAATCATTTGTTATTCTTCCACTAACTATGACTTTATTCATCTAATCCCTCCAATGCATCTTTCATTTCTTCAATAGCTTCTTTATATTCTTCTGCATTTAATTGCTTTGTTCCATAATTGTCAAAATAAATTTCTCTGTTGAATTCTTTGTCTTTTAATTCTAATTCAGAAGCTAATTTTGCAAATTCAATTTGTAAATCAGCAAATTCTCTGTTTTCTTCTTCTGTCATTTGATGCTTTCCAGTAAGCATTTCAATCATTGTTAATAAAACATTGTCTTTTGAATTTTCAACTAACCAATCAACATAATTTTCTGGAAGTTCTTCAATTTTTTTGCCTTTATATTTTCCAAATGGCAAAACATAATTTTCAGCATCCTCCATTGAAATCACTTTTGGAATGCTTAATGATTGAGCATCATCATCTTCTGTGCATAATCCATAACATAAAAGGATGGAATATCTCCTTGCATAGCTAATTGCACTTCCTTGCTCTTGTGCTGGATTTTTTACACCAACCAATGTTGCTTCTGCAACTCTACAACCTTGAATCCATTCATCTTCCCATTTGTCATTAAAACATCTCTTTGTGAAAATATAATCTGATCCATCTATTCTTTCAATTTTTTGAATATATCTGGAATTAATACTTTCCAAATAGTCATGTATTTGTGCCAAATCTGTATATTTATAACTATATTTCCCAACATCAGCTGTTTGATTTTTTTTAATTTTTGTCTCCATCTTATTCTCCTCTTTCACTTATTATTATTTTTGGTGTTGAATCTGCATCAATTAACTTTCCCTCTGCTCTTACATTTTCAACTTCTACAACTTTGTTCTTAAAGCACTCAATTGCACTTTTCCAATTTTTATAATTTCTATAATTTGGAGATAAACAAGTTTTATATGATGATCCAGTTTCATAGTCTTTAAAATATACATAATAAAATGTCCCACCATATTTGCTTTTTTGTTCTTTGCATCCAGTCATTAATAATTTTTTCAATATTGTCATTATTTCTCCCCCTTTAAATCTTCTTTCAAACTTTTGACTTTTGTTCTTAATCTTTGATTCTCTTTTGTTAATCTTTCAACTTCATCTCTGTTTTCAATTGCTTTCATAATTGTCATTGACACTCTTGTGTTCAATAATGATTCATATTCATCCCTTTTTAATTCAGCTGTATTTAATCTCTTTTGTAATTTGTATTTGTCCATCATTGGAGCAAATATTAACTTTATAAATCTTTTAATCTTTCTCATTAATGAAAATCCCTCTCACTTATTCCATATTCAGCATATGGATCAAACTTTCTTGGAACATAGAATTCATCAATGTCATGTTCCATGTCTTTTAATTTTTCTTCCAAAACCTCTATTTCATAATCAAGTTCTTCAACCAACCCACATAATTCATCAATGCTGACAAAATCATAATTTTTAAAATGCTTTTCAAGAAGTTTAAAGTCAGCTGTTTTTATATAAACCTCATTCATTCAACATTTTCCTCATTCTTTCCTTAAATTCATCTTTCTTTTTGTCTTTTTCATCAAAATAGACTTTTCTTCCACACCAATGGCATATAAGACTTCCCATTTTTTCTGATATGTAGATTGAATGTCCACATTCACAATATCTTCTGAATGGCTCATATTTGTTAGCAATCTCATTTTGTTTTAAATGTTCTTTTAAAATTTGATAACCATTCATTTTATAAACTTTTAAAGAAATCACTTAATTCATTTAGTTCTTTTTCTTGATCTTCATTGATTTCTTTTTCCTTAATCTCTTTGTCAAACCATTCTGGAAGTTTATCTTTTGGCTTTGAATCTCTTTGTTCCCATGTTCTTATGCAAGCTTTCCAGTCTTTCATTTTGTTCTTTCCTACATACCAATTTTTTGATTCATAAAAATCATAGAAAGCATTGGCATTTATGCCATTTTTTCTTTCAGAACAATATTCTTCTATTTCTTCAATTGTTGGCTTTATAAATGCTTTTCTTTTCTCTTCTTTTCTTTTCTCTTCTAATCTATTCTTATCTATACTATTCTTATCTGTGTATACCATTGGTATACCAACCTTATTCTTTAAGGTGTAAACACCATTTTCTTCATATTCAAGTTGATTCTTCTCTTCAACATAATTTGTTTGAGTATATCTATCACTTCTCAAATAGTTATTTAATCTCCAATGTCTAATGACTATGACACCAGTTTCAAATGGAATAATGAATTGTCTTGCTATTAAAATTTTTAGATCATCTTCTTTTAAACCAGTAAACATTAAGATTTTTCTCCAATTATCAACAAATCCATCATCATCAGCTCTCATTCCTAATTCATAATATAAAAGCCTTGATGACATTGGCATTGATAAAAAGTTATCTGTATCAATAACACTCAAACTAAACATTCTCTTTTGTGCCATTTTTTCCTCCCATATGCTATAATTAGATAGAAGTATTATTTATCAATACTTCTTATTGCATTGCATGTTGTCTCTGATTTTCCAGATTCCATGCATTTGTTATATTCATTCTCTAAATAATTGTGTCCAACAATTGCAATTATTATTAAAAGGATGAATGCAAGAACAGCTATAAATCCCATTTTTAGTTGTTCTTTTTCTTTTGCCTTTTTTTCAGCTTGTTTTCTTATTGCCTCTCTCTTTTGTGCTTCTGCTTTGTTTTTACTTAATATTTCAATCATTTCCATTGTTTCTTTCATTTTTAATTCCTCCCATTTTATCTTCTAAATACCATTTGGGAATTCTTGATCTAACAATATATTTGTCTGGGAATTCCCTTTCAAAATCTTCAAGCAACTCTCTTATTATTTGATAAGCTTTGCTTTGGCTGACTTGTAAAAGTTCAGCAACATCTTTTGATGTGTAAAACATCTTTAACCCTCTTTCTTTTTGTGTAGATTTGCACCATATTCTTCAAAAAAAATAATTGGCTCTACATTATAAAATTTCAACATTTTATCAAACACTAATAAATCAATTTTCTTTGCATCTTTTTCATATCTGCATAAAGTGTTTTGATGTATATTTAATCCATCTGCTGCTTGTTTTAGAGTTAATCCATTCTTTACTCTTAACACCTTTAACCCTAACCCAATTCTTTTTGAATCTAGCATCTAATTCCACCTCCTATTATTGCTATATCTAATTTGATTATATGTGCAATGTTGCACCAAGTCAACAATGTTTGTGTTTTTTTTCACTTTTTTTGTTGTATGTTTACACTTGCTTTGTTAAATTGTAAAGTGAAAGGGGAATTTCTATGAAAGACACATTTGCAAGAAATCTTAAATATATAAGAGAATTAAAGAGATTAAGTCAACAACAAGTTGCTGATATGTCAAAAGTTGATAGATCAACAATAAGCAGATATGAAGCTAATGAAACAGCACCATCAATTGAGAATGCTCTTAAAATAGCTGATGCTCTTAATGTTCCTTTTGAGGATTTTGTGAGCTTTGATATGAAATCAGATTCATATGCATTTGATTCTCTTGAATTACTTTTTAGCAAGAATAAAGACATATTAACAGATGATGACAAGGAAACAATTAAATTTATTATTGAAAAAAGAAAAAAGGAAATTGACAAACAATTAAATGAAAATTAAAGACTTATTAAATGGAGATGTTTCTCAACAAGACTTGTTAAATTATTACAATGCAACAATAACTGAAACATCTCTTCCATCTGGAATTAATGGATTTGTTTTCTGTTATAAAGGAATCAATAATATATTTATTAAGAAATCATTGTCTAAAAAGAAAAAAGAACAAGCCATTTTGCATGAACTTGCTCATTTGGAATTGAATCAACTTAATCAAGTAAATGCTGACTTGTTTGCATTTATGAGACCAGATTATGAAGATGAAGCTGACAACTATTTAAAGGGGATGTTATTGGATGGATTCAACAAGATATAAAAAAACAAGATATGAAAGTATATATCAGAATATTAAAAATGGAAATTACATTGTAAGAAATGCCAAAATATGTATTTCAACAATCAATGGAGAGAAAATATATGACAAGGATGTTGCAATCAAGTTAAGAGATGGCTCTGTGGCTTCAATAAATGCCATTTCAGACACTTTTGACAATTACTTTGATAAATACCTCATTGCTTGTGAAAAAGAGTTAAAATTGGCATATAATACCAGATTAAAGAAAAAAAGAGTTTATGAAAAATATTTGAGAGGTAAATTCAGAACAAAGCCAAGCAAATTAACTAAAAGAGATTTGGCATATTTTGTTGATAGACAAAAGTGTTCTGATAAAACCAAGAATGAACTTATAAAAACTTTGAAAGCATTCTACTCTTGGATGAATAAAGAAGAATATACAACAAACAATCCAGCTATTGCTTTGACTAAATACAAAGTTGAAAGAGCAGAAATGAAATTCTGGAACAAATCTCAAATAACTCAATTCATGAATCAAATCAATAAAGAATTGGACACTCTTGATTTGGACAGAAAAGAAAAAGCATATAGGATTAAAATTCTAGTATTGATTGAACTTTCACTTGGATCAAGAATTGGAGAAGCAAGAGCTCTAACCTATGATTCCATTAATAAAACAAATCAAACAATATCTATAACTCACTCAATCAATTATAACAGCCATTCTGCTGACTTTCTCTCTTCAACAAAGACTTACTCATCCCAAAGAGTTTTGAGCATTTCAGAGGCATTTATTAAGGAAATAGAGGCATATTATGAATTTAACAAACAATTCTATGATATTGACAAGAGTTCTATCATATTAATGAACTATAAAACCAATAGGCCTATATCAGAAACAACATTAAGAGTTGATTTCAAAGAGTTCTGTGATTTGTTTAATGTTCCACACATAAGATTATATGATTTGAGACACACTTATGTAGCTCTATGCATGGAAGATGACAAAGAACTTTATTTGATAAGTGAAAGACTTGGACACAGCTCTTATTCAACCACAATTGATAAGTATGGACATTTGTCCAATTCAAAAAGAAAAGAAATTGCCGAATTCACAGATCAATTTCTTTATAAAAAATAAAAGTCATGGAACATTTGATGGAACAAAAAATAAAAAACCCTTATTTTATAAGGATTTTTTTATTTTATATGGTGTCCCATGAGGTAATTTCTAAAATTCCATTAATTAACAATCCCTTATTTTTCAACACTTTTATTCCAAGAACTATTCTATTTTTCCATATTTTCCACCTAGTTCATGGAACAAACATGGAACAAAAAAAAGAGAGCTCTTCGCTCTCTTCCAATTCCAGATTCTACTGGACAATGTCTTATGATAGAATCACTCTATCTCAATAATATTATATCATATTAAGTCAACTTTCTCAAACTAGCCAATGTATAACTTAATCTTTCCATTTTTAAATTCATACATTGGATGTCTCATGTTTAATTCTATTTGATAACCACTATATGCTTGTCCTAATAATACATAAATATAACCATCTTCTGTTGTTGGCAATGTTTGAGTTAATGGATGTCCACCACTTGCTGCACTATATACTGGGGACAATGTTCCATCATTATTGTCTGACATTTTCATATATACTGGCTTTCCAATTGTGAATGTTGTTGTAGTTATATTGAAAGAATATCTCATGTCAACTTGATATTGTTGCCATAATGAAGTCTTTGTTATTTCACTTCCAGCTGTTATTTCAGTTGTAGCTGAATAATACCTCATATCTCCACCAATAAACCATTTTGGAGACAATTGAGTCTTTGTTGCTGCTGTCTTATTACTTGTTGAAGTGAATGGACATAATTTTCCATCCTCATTCTCTACTAATAATTGATATCTATATATTGAAGTTGAAGCTCCATTATAATAGATTCCATAGTTAGTTCTTAATTGATAACCAATTGTGTTTGATCCAGATGTATCAACATATGCATTAACTTTCCAATTTGTTCCATCAAATACCATTAAAATATCACAACCAGCAGCAAAATTTGTTGTTGTTGTAGTTGTTGCTAATCTATAAACATTTTTTGCACCAGTTGTTGTTCCATCTGGCAATGTTAGATTCAATGTTGCAGCTGTTGATGTTCCAGCAACTGACAAATGATAAATTATAACTTTTCCAACATATAAAGTTCCATTTGAGCATCCAGTATCTGTTGAAACACCAGTCCACAAATTTGTGGCTGCACTTTGAGTTGCAACTATATATTCAATCCCTTTTGCTAAACTTTTATTGTTTTGAATGTCAGTTGTTAAAGAATAATTTGTTAAATTATTAACATCTTTGTCTATGAAATTGCTTACATCTGGGATTGTTGGCTTATTACTTAAATCATCATAATCTCCACTAAAATCACTCTTATTGTTCCATGTTGTTTTTTCAGTATCACTTACTAATCTGTGTGAACTATCATCACTTAAATCTGACAATTCATCTGGTATTGTTGGCTTATCAGTCAAATCATTATATGAGCCACTAAAATCAGATTTCCCATTCCAATTTGTTATGTCATTTGAAGTTATTCCATAAGCTACACTTGCACTAAAAACTGGATCACTTTCACTTGTTAGAAATCCAGAATCATTGTCTAATTCTGACACAGCTGTTGGAATGTTTATTCCCAAATCACTTGTTGACTTATTTCCAAATAATTCAACATTGTTAATTTTTGGCTTGTTTTCTAGTTCTTCATAATCAGTTGATCCACCAGTTAAAGTTCCTCTTGTTAGAGTTCCACTTTTATTTAAGAAGTATTTCCCCTCTGCAACATCTTCTGATTCAGCTGTTGTTGGTGTTAAGTCAATCAATGTTTCATCTCCAAAAACTACTTTATTTATTGCCATGCTCTACCTCCTAACCAATAATTGCAGTGTCCCCAAATTCATTTGGTGTTTCACTATATGGAATTGAATCAATATGAATATTGTTCATCATTATTTTGTTATTGGTGTTTAATGTTTGTTCATTTGTGCTTGGTGTTATTGTATAACTTCCACCATATGTTGTTTGTGCATCTGTTCCAATTAATAGATTCCCATTAATTCTATTTTCAGTTGTTAAATAACCTTTAATGTCAACAGAAGTTTGTAAGTTCCCTTTAATGTCTAGTGTGTCAGCTATATTTCCATTCATACAATTTTGCTTCCCTCTGGGTATAACATAAGTTGTTTTTCCCCAGCATCATCATAACCAATTATTGTATATTGATTATTAAGTTCTACTTCATACCAATATTCAACTGGCTTATTTTTCATTTCTCCAAGCTTTGTTTCTTCACTTGTTAAATTGATTGAAACACTTTGACATTCTTCTGCAATAACAATTCTCTTTAAGACAACTGCTTCTTGTTCCATTTTTCCTTTATTATAAACAGAAAAAACTATTTCATCTCCAACTTGAAATGTATAGTTTTCTGTTCCATTTATTTTAACTGATAGTGTTAAATTCAACACATCTCCTCTGTTTAGTTTTATTGTTGTTCCATCAATCTTTTGCATATTAAGCCTCCTTTTTCAATTTGCCACTCTTTAACAAAGAAAGCAAAGTTCCATTTTGTTTTGCTGTTCCCAAGTAAATTCCTTTTAATCCATTTGCTTTCCATATTGCTTTTCTATGTTTAAATGAGGAATCAACTTTGATTGAATTTAATGCATCTACAATTGACACATACTTGCTGGCACATTTCTTATAATAAGAAACAACTGGCTGTGTTATAACATGCCATTTTAATCCACCAGCATTTTTTATTTTTGTAAAATCTTTATCTACAAATAAAATATTCTCTGGGTATTTGTTATCTCCATTGGCAACATATTTGCCATTTCCATTTGGAATTGAATCATTTGCATAACCTATTCCACAAGAGAAATGAATATGATTTCCAGTTGAGAAGTCATCTTTTCCCTCTGTGCAGAATGGCTCTCCTTGTCTAAATGATTTTCCAACTTTTAATCCATATGTTTTAACATTGCTATAAGGAAAGTGAACACATTTAAAAAATATTTGTGTTGATTTGTATTTTGGTGTTTCAACTTTGCATGTTGATACAAGGATCATCTTATTTGTCCACTTTGATGTGTTCTTTGCTTGTATAAATGTAATCTTGCAATCACATGGAGCATAAAGTTCAGATTTCCCAGAATCAGCTCCACAAATATCTATGGGGTAATCTTTTCTTGATTTTTTTGCCCCTTTCCAATGTGCAATGTGATTTCCTTGTTTGTAGTTTTGTGATATATTCATCACTTTCATTGGGAATATTGCTTTCATCTACCAATCATCTTCTTCCCAATCATCTTCTGTTTCAACTTCTTCATGTTCAAATATCTTTCCAGTTGTTAAATATGCTGATATAACACCAGCAACAACAATAATTGTTGCACTTACTTTGTCAATATTCCATCCCCATACATTTGCAAGTCCTAAAAGAAGCATATTAATCATGTTTAGAATATTTACAACATACTTTGAAATTGTTTTGATTTTTTCTTTCATAATTTTCCCTCTTTTCTTAATTTTTCAAACATGTCATCAATATAAGAATCTCCACCCAATTTGTTATATTTGGATTTTGTTTCATATAAGACATATTTTTCCTCATTTGTTGGCACATAGCCATTTTGAATTCTGGACATAATAACAACTAAATCACTCTTACATCTGTCCAATGATTCTTGTTTTAATCCAATTTTTAAATCAGTCAACTCTTCTTTTAATGTGTCTTTGATGGTGTTTTTAATCTTGTTATATAAAACACTTAAAGAGCCAATAAAAGCAACCAAGAATGTGATTGCTGTTGAAATTTCTCCTAATGTTAAATTTTCCATATTTCCACCACCTAATCTATTACTTCAATTGTAAAATAAGTATCAACATCTGTTCCACTTATTGTGCTGTTTCCAGCATTTGTCATTGTAAATGTTATTTCATCATTTTCTGATACAGCTATAATCTTTTGTGGAATAATTAAATTATTATTATATTGTTGATTGTAATAACTAAATGCTCTTGCAAAATTTGTTCCATTTTTTTTTGCAAATAATCTTCTTAATCCATTTGTTGCAAATGCTCCTACAACAACACTTGCAGAAACAGAAATGTGATTTATTCCATTTCCAATAATTATTTTATAAGTTGAACTATTTAATGTTAATTTTGTCCCTATTTGATAGTCAATTGTGTCTATTTTAATAAGTTGATCTGTTGTTCCAGTCATACTTTGATTTGCACTTAATCTTAATGCAAGAACATTCTTCTCAATACAACTTGGATTCAATTTTGGTGTTCCATTTGTAGAATCAAAAATATAATCATTTCCAAAATAAAGATGTTCTGGGAACACAGCAAAGTTTGGAATTCCTAATTTGATTGTGTATGTTGGATTTGTTGTTGTAGTTCCAACCTTATCTGTTGCTTGGAATTGAATGTCATAGACATCTGTGTGGCTTATTGTTGATGGCAATTGATAGTTAGTCAAAGAATAAGTCATGTTTACATTGTCAAAAGTAATGTTTGCATTTGGAATTGTGTTCCAAGCACTATAACTTGAATCTGGATCACTATGCAATTTGTATCTATATTGTAATGTTAAAGTATTTGTTTGTTGTCCAAAATTTCCTTGCCAATAATTACCAGTAAATTCTTCAACCACAACAAAGTCATCAGTTTGACTTGGCCTTTTTAATGTTGCTGCTGTATCAACACTCAATTGAACATAATCAACAAATGTTAATGAGAAATTGCTTGAATCAGTATAATTTCCTCTTGAATCAACTACTCTTGCATGATAAGTTCCAATAAAATAACCAGTTCCAGTTATTGTTGATGTTGCAGTTGTTTGTCCAGCTATTGTTGTGTCTGTGTCCCATAAAATGTTGTTTCCATCAATTAATTGAACACTTGCAAGAGTTGATGAATTCTGTGCTGTTGCATTTGTTGAAAATGAAACATCAGAAACATAAGCTATTAATGTGCTTGAATTTGCAAGTTGCAATGTTTTGGCATCTGTTGCTGCATAAGATATTGAATTTACAACTGGATTTCCAGTTGCTCTAACAACAAGATTCAAAGTTCTTGTTCCAAGTGAAGTTAATCCATTAAATGTTTCACATGTTATGACACAAGTTCCAGTTGCAGAATTTGGAATTTTTGCATAAAAAGAATTTGGAATTGTCCAAGTTGTAGAATCTTCAACATCATTTGCTATTGTTCCAGATAAATCACTAAAAGCATATGTAAGTGTGTGTGTGTAATTGCTTGATGCTCTGTTTGTGTTAATTGTTATTGTTGTTCCAATGTCAGCTGGATTTGGTGTTGCTGATGGTGTTGAAGCTCTCTTTATTTGTGGCAAGTTGATATGTTCTGATGTGCTTCCCTCCACACTTGCAGTTAAATAAACTCTTCCAGATACTTGAATATTTGTTGCATTTCCATTTGCATCATGTGTTATTGTAAATGAATGTGTTAATAGTGTTGTTTCATTTCCTTTTGACCATGCAACAGAAGTTTCTGCTTCTTCATATGTTGAATTTGGCAATCCACCTTGTGCATATAATCTTGAAAACATTCCAGCATATGTGTATGCTCCATTTGAGCCTCCACCATTTCCATATAGTCTTGTTTCTAATGTGATTGTTGTTGTGTTGTTTACAATGTCTTGTGATGTGTATTTTCCATATAATCTCAATTGTGAATATGTTGAAGTGTTAGTTGAAGAAAGCAATTGCCATGATGTTGTTAGTGTTTTTGCCATTAATTACCACCTCCCAAATAGAAGAATCCTACACCCTCTCCATATGTTGTTGAACTTACTTCTTCTATTCTCCAATCTTCTATTCCTAAATACTTTGTTAAGTATAGATTGGCTGCTTTTACCATTGTTTCTCCTAATCCAGAATCATAACCAGCTTTTAATAGTTCTGTTCCACTTGATGCATCATTTACAACAAGTCCCTCTTGATTGATTGTTGAAGTTGTTGCTGCACCAGTCTTTGCATAAGTCATTCCATTTTCATCAAATGTTGCTGATGTTGTTTTTAATACACTAACAGCAAGTCCATTTGGATCAGTTCCATTTATTATTTGATTAATTTCTGTTTTTGTGTAAGAATCAGCAATAACTTGATTGACTGATGATTGAACATTTTGAACATCATTAAGTGTTGCATATTCATCCAATATTCTTTCAATTTCTTGTGAGTTCATATCAACAGCTTCATTTATTGAATCAACTTGAAGTGTTAATGAATCCCATCCCTCAATGACAGAAGTGTTTAGTTGTCCAGTTGTTATCATGTTGGCAACTATATCTCCATTCATTGTCATTGCTGTTTCATATGTTCCATTTATTCCAGTTGAACTATAACCAAGTCCATTAAGATTCCATCTCCATAATTGAGTTGCTGTTGCTGGATTTGATGTGTCCATAATATAAAGATTTCCAGTTGCATAATCTAAATAGATGTTGCTTACTAATGCACTATTGATTAAGTTTGTTGCATCATCTCTTGCTGCATCAAGAATTGTTGTTGTATCTATTGATTGAACAGCTCTTTCAATTTGATTAAGTGTTCTTGTTATGTTTGGCTTAACTTCTCCAATAGTAAATGAATCAACTCTATTTCCTAGAACATTGTAAGCAATTGCAATAACTCTTGTTTCATATTCAATTCCAAGTAAATTTGCTGTTAGAGTATCTCCAAGAGATATTGTTTCTATATTTACATAGTTTTCATATTCTTTTGTTTTTGAAAGTTCAATCCAGTCAATTGCAATGTTTATTTGAGGCTTATCAATTCCATTTGCATATAATTCATTTGTTGCAGCTCTTAATGCATCATAAGCATCATTTATGTCTGTATAAACACCCTCTTCTGTTGAATCTGGATCATATCTTATTTCACTAAATTCATATTTTCTTATTTTTGGTGTTGGGTATTGATTAATTAATGGAGAATCAACATAAACCTCTGGAATCATTAATCCATCAAATCCCATTGGAAGAATTCTTGTATATAGTTCATTGTCATCTATTGTTATGTCAACACCAGTAATATTTTTACCAACAATCAACTTTATTCCATTATTTTGTCCAAGTCTTGTTAATAAACTTATTGTGAAGTTATCTCTTTTGATTTCTCCACCAAATAAATTAACCATTGAATTATATTCTGTCCCCATTATTGCTTCAACTGGATTTTTTCTAACATATCTTGCACTCTTTGTTGTTGCTATGCTTGAAGTGAAAGAAAATGGAGAAACAAATTCTGTTCCATTTAAAATCCATTGTCCAAAAGCTTGTGCTGCTTTATTTGTTGGAGCAACATCCAATAAGAAATTATCTAACAAATCATAAAATATATGTTTTGCTGTAATTGTTATTTTTTCAAAATCTTTATCAACATACTTAATTCTAAATAATTGCAATGTTCCATCTTGAACTGGACATTTAATTATGTTTTCTTGAACTAAATATTCAGAAAGATTTCCATTCAACATATATTCAATTGTTAATGAATAATTTCCATTTATTTCTTCACTAACAACAGCTGACAAGCAATCAGTTAGAAATCCAAGTCCATTATTTGTGAATGTTGTTTCTGTTGACAAATATATGTTCATAAGAATCCCTCCTATAAGTATGCTTTCTTATATTTTGTTGTAATTGACACAGTCCCACTTGTTGAAATTGTGTTTGTTCCAACTTTCAATGATGGGAAATTGCCTCTCATGTCCCCAGAAGCATTGACATCATTGTTTGTAATTATTTTATTTTCACAATCTAATATATAAGTTCCAGATGCATCATCTAAATAAAATGTTTCATTGTTAAAAGTAATTGACACATCTCCACTTGCAACAATTGTTAGTGTAGGCCACATTTCATATGTTGCATCATTGATTGTTAAAGTTCCAGTTCCACTAAATGTTGTTTCTGTAATATCATGAGCTATTGGATTGACTTCAAATTGAACTGGAAATCTTTTGAAGTGATGTGCCTTACTAAATTCAATTGCATTTTTAACTATTGCTGTATATTCTCTCAATCCATCAAATGAAAGTGTTCCATAACCATCAAGAAATGCTTTTATTTCATCAAAGTCTGCATCTTCTTTTGCATGACATTCAATTGAAACAATAAATGGATCATAAACACCAGTGTCAACTGACAAGAATCCATTTCTGTATGGGACACTATATTGTTCTATTCTCTTTTGTGCTTTTGAAATTGTTGGTGTTTTATCAACCACAATCCCCTTTGTGCTTAAATCAGTATTGTTCCATTTAACCATTAATTCCCACCTCTACTTTGTGAAGCTTCTCTTCTGTAAAATTCAAGTTCTTGTGCAAGAGATTGAACATCACTATTTCTATTATTATTGAAATTCTCAATTTGAATATATAAAGGATTTGTGTTGGCTTGTGGATTAATTGTTGGATTGATAGATGTTTCAACTTGTCCTTTAAGTCCACTCAATGCATTGTTGTATTGGCTCATCATGTCTTGTCCACTTATTGCACTAACAACTTCATTTCCTAGTGAAGAAGCTTCTTCAATAACTGCTTCTTTTCCTTGTTCTAATCCAAGTTTCAATCCCTCATCCAAGAATTTTCCAGTTAGCATTGTTTTCTTTGATGGAGAACTTACACCAGCAGCAGAATTTATTGCATTAATAACTTTCATTGCAAGATTCCATGCTGTTGTCCATAATGAACTATTCTTATTTTTGTTCTTTAATCCATCAATCAATCCTTGAATTATGTTTTGTCCAGTTGAATTTGCACTTCCAGTTGCATTTAAAGCTTTGATTGCAATGTCTTTAATATCTTTTGATTCTGATGCAACAAATGGCTCTCCAAGAGCTTCTCCATTTGCATATGCTTGCACCATTCCTTTTCCAACTTCTCTAAATTCAACTTTCTTTCCAGTCATTTGATAAATTGTGTCTGATATATTTGAAAGCCATTGTCTTTGATTATCACTTAATGCTTGTCTTGTGTTTCCATTATATTGATCCAATGCTTTTTGATTTTCATCTAATATCTTTTGATTCTTTGCTATTTCAGCATCTATTTCAGCTCTATCTGCTTCACTCTTTGCAGTAAGTCTTTGTTGTTGTAAATATTTAATTTTTCCCTCTGCTGTATCAATTGCTGTTTGATATTGTAATTGTTGAGCATCAAGAACTTCTCCTTGTTCTTTAACATAAGCCCAATCTGCTGTTATCATCTTGTCATAATGTCCTTTTTGAGCTTGTTCAACATTATATTCATATGTAGAAATTGCATATTCATATTTTCCAAGATTTTCAACATTCTTGTCATATGCTTCTTTGACTACATTTAAGTTTTCTTGTGCTGCTTTTGCATCTCTCTTATAAGTTTGTAAAAGTTTCCCATAATATTTTGATTGTTCCCTTGTTAAGACACCATTATTTTCTTTCTTTGCTTGTGCCATTTCATATTCAAGAGATTTTAATTTTGATTGAGCAACTTCATTTTTTCTTATTGCTTCTGTATATTCATCTTGTGTTTTTGTGAAATCTCTGTAAGCTTTATCTTTATTCTTAATTGCTGCTGCATATTGTTCTTCTTGTGATTCTAATATAATTTGAGCTTTCTTTTTCTCAATCAACATGTCTATTTGTTCTCTAATATCTTTGTAGTTTTGAATAATTCCATTATTTAATGAGATTTCAGTTCCAAGATATTTTGAAAGTTCTGTTGCTATAAATTGAGCTCTTTCTTCATAACCATCTTTGACTTTGCCATTTGCATCAACAATATTTCCTAATTCTTGTCTTAAACTATCATAATATGATAATTCTCCCATACTTTGTCCAAGTTGTTCTTGTTTTGCATTGTTTAGTTCATCATAAGCATCTGCTTCTGCTACAATAGCATCTCTCATTTCTTCTGATTGACTAATCATTTTCTTTTGTTCATCTGTATATTCTAATGTTTTATTTGCTGCAATAACCAAAGTAGCAGCAAGAGCAGTAATTGCTGCTACACCAGCAACAACTGGATTAAATGACAATGATCCAAGAGCAACTGATAGTGTTCCAATTGCTGCAACTAGATTTCCAACACCAATAAGAACTGGGGCAAGAGCTGCTGCAAATGCTATAACAGCAAGAACAACTTTTTGTGTTCCTTTATCTAATGATGAAAGCCAATCTGTGAATCCTTTTAATCCATCAACTACTTTTTGAACTATTGGAAGCAAAATGTCCCCAAGTTTAACACCTAATTCTACAAATGTGTTTTTTAATTGTTGAATCTTTGCTGCTGTTGTTTGATACCTCTTATCTGATTCCTTTGTCAATGCTGTGTTCTTTTCCCATGCATTGTTTGATAGTTCAAGCATGTTTGTTGTTAATTCCCCAGCATTTGTTAATCTCTTCATGGTGTCAGCAACTCTTACTTCATTAAGTCCTAATTCAGATAATAGAAGATTGACATTTCCTCCCTCTTCTCTAAATTTTCCAAGTCCCTTAATCATGTTTTGAAGAGCACCAGCTGCATCAGTTTCCCATTGTTTCTTAAAGTCTGCAACACTCATTCCAGAAACTTTTGCCCATGTTTCTAATGTCTTGCTATTTGTAGAAACTGCTTTGTCAATTGCAGTCATTATTTTACTGAATGCAGTTCCACCAGCTTCTGCACTTAATCCCAAAGAAGCAAGTGTTGTTGAGAATCCAAGAACTTGTGCTTCACTCAATCCAATTTGTTGTCCAGAAGAAGCAATTCTTGTTGCCATCTCTAAAATATCTCTTTCAGTAGTTGCTGCATTGTTTCCTAGTTCAACCAAAGCAGCTCCAAATCTATCAACAGAATTAATGTCTGATTTCATGACATTATATAATTGAGCAATTGAACTTGCAGCTTCATCTGCTGACAAGTTTGTTGAATCTCCTAATCTAACCATTGTTTCAGTAAATGCAAGAACATTTTCTGTTTGAACACCTAATTGCCCAGCTGCTTCTGCTACTGCTGCAATGGCACTTGATGAAGATGAAGTTCTCTTTGATAATTCAAGCAATCCATCTCTTAATTCTGCAAGTTGTTCTTCTGTCCCATCTACTGTCTTAATGACACCAGCAAATGCTGTTTCAAAGTCAACTGCACTCTTTGTTGCACCTATTAAAGCACCAGCTGCAATCCCACTTATAACTTTGAATTTGTTTCCTAGATCACTAATCTTTTGTCCAACTTCTTTGAACTTTGTTCCCCATGCTGTAAGTTGAATCTTAACATCATTTGAAACAGAACTAAATTCTTTTTCAAGTCCTTTTAGTTTTTCTTCTGTGTTGACAATTTCTCTTTGTAGCAACTCATAAGATTTTCTTTGTTCATCAGTTAAGTTTGAAGAATCAATTTCACTTTCAGTCTTTTTTAATTCTTGAAGTTTCTTGTTTGTTTCTTCAATTTCCTTTGCCAATAATCCTTGTTTTTGTTTTAGTAAATCTGTGTTAGATGGATCAAATTTTAATGACTTATTAACATCCTTTAATTGTGTATTAAGATTTGCAATGTTCTTATTTACATCTTTAAGAGCATCATTTAATTTTGTTGTGTTAGCATCTAACTCAATTGTGATTCCTCTGATTTTTTTTGTTGCCATAAATTCATCTCCATTTCTTTTTTATAAACACTAAAAAAGGATGCCAAGAAAAGCATCCCTCCTTACTATCTACAAATTAAAGACTTCCAACAGCTTCATATACATCATTGAAGAATGTATTGAAGTCTGCTTCATTTGTATTTGTTTTTGTCATAACACATTTTACTGCTCTATCACTTGATCTAGGCATAACACTTATTGTTAGTGTTTCTGTGTTAGGTGTCTTACTTGCTTCTATTGTAGCAGAATTGTCTGCTGGTCTAGCAACTTGACAATTATATAACCATGTTCTTCTTGGCTTGTCATCTCCTTGAACTTCAAATCCTAATGCTATTGATTTGATAACATCATCAGCATTTTCAATTAAAGCTCCATTTGAATCAGCAGTCATTCCAAGAACATCAGTTTTGAAAGAATCTGGAATTAATGCAATTTCCAAATCTCCCTCATAACCTTGATTTGCTGTTGAACTATAATAAATTGTGTCATCAGCATAGAAATCTTCTTTATCTCCAACTGTGTCAAGAGATAAATTAACTGCTCCATTTATAGCAACTGGTGTTCCATAAGTTCCATCTGCTGCTATAACAGAATAGTAAACATTTCTTAATCCAAATTTAACCTTATTTGCCATATTTTAACCTCCTATATTTTACAAATAATCATATTTCATAAGTAATTATATAAATTCTTTCAGAATCATCATATATGTCATCCATTTTTTCAAATGGTATGTGATTGTTATTAAATAATGTTTCCAAACTAGCTTCTAAATCAACATCTTTTTTATCAGATACTAATTCCACTTGGAAATTGTTGTCCATTGAATAATTATAATCATCTGCATTGAAAACTTCTGGGGAAATTTCTGTGTAAGCAATAAAAGGTGGAGAAACTTTTCCCTCAAAATGATTATATGCACATGGAATTTTCAATGTGCTTAATAAGTCAAATAATTCTTTGTGTGTCATTTTATACCTCCAATTGCTGCAATGATCTCTTTTTCAACTTCTTCTTGTGCCCAATCATTAACTGGGGCAATATGTTGTTGTTTAGGATACCACATTGCACCATTCCTTTTGTGATGTGGATTTTCAAGCAAATGAGTAAGTTGATAGTCAGTTTTGTTGTAAACTTCTGCATTGATAAAGTTTTGTCCCTCTTCAACATTTACTCTCCAACCTTTTTTGTAAGAGCCTTTTTTCTTTGTCTTTCTTACATTGACTGGGGATGCATCAGAAACCCTTTTCTTTGCTTCTTCTGCAACATCCTTAACTACTTTCTTAATCTCTTCTTGAACTTCCTCTGTGTAATCTTCTAATATTACACTTATTTCACTAAAATCAGCCATTTACACCTTGCTTATGCCCTATCACAAGCACCATGTCCATGTGTTCTTTTGGAATTGTTCTTATAATGGAATATCTTTGTCCATTCCACTCTAATTCAGATTCCCCATTGTAATTCATTTTTTTAATTCTCAATTCATCACTTGGTGTTAGTCCAACTGATACAGCATTATAATATTCTTTTGTTCCAACCATTTGTGGCTTTGCATACACCTTAACAAGTGTTTCAGAAGATGGAATTATGTTCCCAATATCATCTTGTGTTTCATTTTGTTGCACTAAATAAATGATTTCAGTATATTCCATCCTCATCACTCACTTTCTGTGTATTGAATCATATGTTTTAAAGCATCTTTTTGTAAGAAATAGCTTGATGAGAATAATTCTGCATCATCTAAATCTAAATGGCTTTTAACATAAGTTATTATTGCTGTTTGGATTAAAGCATTATCTTGGTCAACAACTATGCCCACAGATTCCAAATCAAGCACAGCTGAATCAATATAAGCATTTATAATTGAATCAAATTCATTGTTATTAATGCCCATCATTTGTTTTATTGTGTTTAGCATAGTCATCACTCTCCTATTTTTTTAATTATGCTGATGGTGTGTCATCTGGCTTAGAAATTAAAGTGAATGCTTTGTCAGCAACAACACCCATTCCAACATATTCTCTTCCAAGAATTTCAACTAAATCTTCTTTCTTTCTTGAAAGTTCATCAAATTTGAATTGAATGTTTCCAATACCATTTGGGAAGTTAGCTAATGCACCATGTCCAAAATCTCCAACAATTGCATATACATCATCTCCACTTGCTGCATCATATGCTGGTAATGTATTGTTAAATACAACTCTGCATCCCTCAAATACATCTACACCATAGTTATTTGCATATTGAACTTCTTTAAATGTTGCATAAGTTAATTTGTTCATAACTATTGTGTAATCTCTTGCTTCATCACTTAAATTTGCAATTGCAGTTGCTATTGTAGCAGCACTAGGAGCAGCACTAACTAGATTTGCACTTGGTGTTGTTGCATCTGCAACTTGTGGTAAGTTTGCAATCATTCCAACTAATTCATCAGCTGCTTTTTTAGTTATTCTGTAAGTAATTTCATCATAAATATATCTTAGGAATGCTTCTCCTCTTAAATCCATAACTTCATCACTTATTGAAATCCATTTTTTGATGTTAGCTGGAACTAATTTAACTATTCCTTCAACTAATTCTTCCTCATCAACTGGATCTCCACCCTCTGCATGAATTACTGCTGGGCTTCCACTTACTTCAAATTGAATTGTAAGTGTTCCTTTGAATTCTGCTTTTCTAACTAATGACATGATGTCAGATTTTTCCCAAGCAGTTTTAACTTCATTGTAAACAAAATCTGGAACTGCTATTTGTCCATCTTCTTCTGCATAGATAGAAAGTAAAGTTCTTTTTTCTTCTTCTTTTCCACTCTTAATATATTCTGCATATGCATCAATATATTGTTTTGAATTTCTTAATTCTACATTATTGTTCATCTTTTTTTCCTCCTTAACTTCTACTTCTTCAACAATAACTTCATCATTTTGAATTTTTTCAGCTTCTTCTTGTGCTTCAAGTTTGTCTGTTAAATCTTTTGCTTCTGCATCCAAATTTTCTACTTCTTCATTTAAAGCATCTATTTCTTCAACATTTTCAGATTTTTCAACAAGCTCTCTGATTTCAAGTTTTCTAGCCTCAATTTCTTGTAATCTGTCCATATTTGAACCTCCTATAAGTTTTTTGATATTCTTTAAGGGCACATCTTTCCCATTATGGCTGTCCAGCCTTTATTAAGCATTTAGTTAGTGTCCACCAACAAAAAAAGAGATGTCCATCTCTTCTTCATTCATGCTTTAACCTAATTTTGCAAGAATCTCTTGTTTCTTTTGTTCAAGGATTCTTTTTTCTTCTTCTGCTTTTCTTAATTCTTGTCTTTTCTCTTCAAAGTCAGAAGCTTCAAGTCCTCTTGCATACACACTTGTTGAATCATAGAATGGCATGTCCACAACAGAAACATCATAAAGCTTGTCTATGCTTAATATTTTTCTTGTATCTGTGTCATAGTCATATTCATCCTTGTCAACTGTGAAAGCAAATGACATTTTGTCTAGTAATCCAGCTTTAATTGACTTGTATATGTCCTTGTTTGATTGTGTATCAAGTAAGTTTGCTCTCATATAAAGTCCTTTTTCATCTCTCTTTAATTCAAGAGATTTGTTTCTTGTTCTTGCCATTATTAAGTGTGAATCATCATGATTATATTTTAATGGCACATCTGTCATATCTGTGTTGTCTAATGCACATGATTCTATTATTTCAGTCCATCCATGTGTTGCTGGGCTGTTAAAGATTACTGGGTAGCCCTCAATAATCATTTCATCATTGTCAGAATCAATTGCTCTCATTTCAACTTGAACACATCTAATTTCCTTGTTCATCTTCTTCACTTCCTTTTTTGCTCATTTGATAATCATCTACTATTTCAGCATTTACATAGTTAAGAGATTGTAGAATCTTATCTCCATCCTCAATTGGATCAAGATTGAATAATTCTCTTCTTTCATTTGTTGTCATGTCATTATACATTTCTTTTATCAACTTAACTTTTGTTGAATTTGATGCATAAAGTAATCTCTTACTTGTAAATGTTATTTTGTTCTTATGGAATCTTTCTCCTAGTGTGAATATTTTGTTTGTGAATTCCAAGCTCATTTGTGTTGCAAGTGGCTCAATAACATTCTCATAGAATGCATTGTAATCATCTTCATCAAATGAACTTGTAAGCATTTTATCACTTATTCCATAATATGCTTTGATTTTATTGTTAAATTCATCAACTTGTTTGTCTGTTGCAGTTGATGGATCAAGTTTAACTGGAATAAAATCATTTGTTGCATCCAAAGCACCAATGCCATGTTTTGAATTTATTGAAGAAATAAAATCATCTTGCATTTTTTGAATATCTTCTGGCCTTAATATTGACTTTGTTGATTTTACTATTCCTTTAATGTGTTGTGTTGTTTTTATTGCTTCAACAATTCCCTCATCAATTGCATGTGTAATTGATAAGACTTTTGTAATTGGAGCTGTGCTTCCACCTACTAATCCATCTTTTCCAACAAATCTTTTTAAATGAATAACATCTTTTAATCTAGCAACAAATTTTGCTTGTTTAAATTTAAACCTAATGAATAATTCATCTCTATATTCCAGAAAGTCATATTGTCCAAAGTGTAATGGGTATAGCCCAATCACTTTCAAATTCTCATCTCTTGCAATATAGACAAATGCATCATTGAATCTATATAATTCTGTTGCAATCATATAATAAAAATCAAATGCATTTTGAAATTCATTTGGCTGTTCTGCAATTAATCTTTGTATGTTGCCATCAACAATAACATTCTTTCCCTCTTCTTCTCTTGTATGTTTTGGGTATAATTTTCCAACATTCCTTGCAATTAAGTCAATGGCATTTCTAACATCTATGTGTTCATAGTCATCCCCACCATATGTTGTGAATTTTGCCTTATAACCATCCAAAAGACTTAATTCAGTCATTGTCTTTGGCTCTTCCATGTTTTGAGAATCAGTTCCAAATATTCTTTTGAATAAACTTCTTCTTTCCATCTTGTCATCCTCCTATATAGTTTTTAAATTCTTGCTCATGTTCACAATAAACACAATAAGCATCTATTAAGCTGACAGCTCCATCAATTCTTTGTCTTGTTTTTTCTTTTACTGGCCTTATATTCTCATTTTCATCCATCTTGATTGATAAATTAGAAAGACACCATTTAAGAATTGGATTGTTGTCATAATTAACCCTTTTTTCAACCAAATCTCCTTTAAGTTGTTTCATTGGCTGACTCATAGTCTTTGCACCTTGTCTTACTTCAACCATGTCAAATCCATATGATTGCATTTCATCTTTCCAATATTGAGCATTCCAACTATCATAACCAACCCAAAGTGGCCTTAAACCAAATTCTTGAACTTGTTCAATAAACCATTTGGAAACATCAGAATAGTTGATTTTGCTCCCCTCTGATAGTCTTAACCATCCTTGCTCAATCCATTTGTCATATGGAATCTTGTCATCTTGTATTTTAAAATCAATGTTCTTTTCTGGTAAGAAATACATCTGCTTAACTTGGATTTCTCCATTTACTAATCCAAGAAGTGTTGCACATGTTAAGTCTGTTGTGCTTGATAAATCACAGCCACCTATACAATAGCAATCTCTAAAATCAGTTTGTTTTTTCTCATTGTTAAGCTCTTCAAATCTTAACCATCTTGAAACATCATTTTGTCTTATATTAAAGTCTTTGCACAATAGATTTGTTAATTGTGTTGGATCATTCAATGCTTTTTGAACTCTGTTCTTTAAATAGTCAATTCCTTTTGATACACACAGATTTGGATTTGCTTTATACCAAGATTCTTCATTTTGCCATTCATCTTTTGAATCTAGTTCATATATAACTGGCAATATTGTTTCATCCTCAATTCCATCTGGCTCATGTTTATAACCTTTTAGAACTCTTTCACAATATTGATATTCAGAATCAAATACTTTTTCTCTTATTGTTCCCATTGTGCTTGTTTCAAGTATGATTGGCTGTTCCCTTGCAGAAACACCATCTTCCATGATTGTGATTAATCCTAGATCATCCCAAGCCCACACTTCATCTTCAATAACATAATAAGGATTTTTTCCATCTAGTGAATCAGTCTTTGAAGCTAGTGGAGAAAACCAAGCATTTTCTTTGTCATAATATATTCCAGAAATTGTTCTTCTGCACCTTTTCTTCAATGCTGGGGATTTCCCCACCATGTTCTTGGCTTCTTGCCAAACAATCTTTGCTTGATCTCTTGTTGTTGCAACAGAATAAACTTCTGCTCCACCCTCTCCATCAGATGTTAATCCATAAAGTCCAAGTCCACTTGCAACAAAGCTCTTTCCATTTTTCTTTGCTACAAACAAGACACATTTTCTATATTTTCTCAATCCAGTTTCTTTATTTACAAAACCATATAAAGCTTCTATCATTGCTTTTTGCCATAATTCAAGTTTGACTGGCTGTCCAGCCCATTTCCCTTTGGAATGATGACAGAACTTTTCTAAAAAATCAACTGGTCTTTTTGCTTTCTCATAGTCAAAGACATATTCAAAAGTTTCTATTTCCCCAGTTTCTTTATTTATCTTTTCAATTGTTTCTCCATTCAGATCATTGTCTAGTTTCTGATATAGAGTTTTTATTTTATCATTTACTTTGCTTGGATTGGCTTGAATCCATTCCCAATATTTATGAATTGAAGTTGTCAAATTCATCTTCAACACTCACTTTTGCTTCACTCTTTAAAAGTTCTGTTATTTGTTTAATTGTGCTTTGATAGTTCTTCATTGTTGTGTTGTATTGATTAAGTGATGGATTTGCTCTTTGTATTGAATATTGTCCTTGACACATTTCAACTACTACACCATCATTTTCAATATTCTCTTTCAATTTGTTTAAAGTGTTTCTCATGAATTCTATTTCATCAATTAAGCTCAACCCTAATTTGCATTTGCTTTCTGGTAATGATTCACATTCTTTTTTCAAAGACTTTAAATCAATTTCAATGAATTTCTTCATATTTCTCCTCTCTTTCTGGGCAGTCTAGGGGATTTCACAAAACATCCTCCACTTTCCGTAAAAAACGGCATAGATGTCCCGGAGCTGGACA
>JAEIGA010002684.1_pt1 | contig 28250 bp, 39 predicted proteins | sample 9270691 | NCBI WGS metagenome assembly JAEIGA01 (sample SAMN17057246, study PRJNA624740) | gut metagenome | biome: biome; isolation source: fecal sample | host: Bos grunniens | place: China: Xizang | collected 2019
AGAGTAAACTAATAACATAAGGAGTAAAACTTATGGATAAAATTAAAGCATTCTTTAACAACACAATCGTTAAGGTTGTTTGCTGGGTACTTCTGGCCGTTGTGTCGGTAGTATTGATTTTAGGCGGGACCAGTGTAGCAGATATTGGCAAGGGTGTAGAGCTTGTTGCCGGAATTGTTACCGCGGTTGCTGCGCTTGTAGTATTTATTGCAAGCAAAATAAAAAAGGAATAAAACCTACTTCCTTCCCGGTTGTGGTTTTGCTCTCATATCTTGGGTTATCGGTGGTAAGCCGGTAACCCTTTCTTTTTTTTACTAATGAATTGATATGAAAGCAGAACAGATAAAGAAGGTGCATTGTCTATTCGAACAATCAGGCACTTTTAAGAATGAATTTATTAAGTTGGGAATACCGGCGGAAGACTACGATATTCAGAATAATTTCAACCAGACAGACCATGTTATTGATTTGTTTGCAGAGATAGAGAAAGCCTACGAACGCAGAACGCAGAAGTCTGCTCTATCTTCGACACAATGTCAAGCAACGATTTAATTTTAGCGTTCTTCCCATGTATTTATTTTACAAGTTTCGTAAATCCTTGTTACTTCACACTTGAAAACACAAACTATAAAAATCTTTCTACTGTCGAAAAGTTTGAAAAGATTTTAGAGCGAGAAGAAAACAGACATAATTTTTATAGACTTTTATATAAATTATGTGCGGTGTGTATCATTTCAAAAATAAAACTTGTGATAGAAAATCCCTACAGTTCTTTACACTTTCTTCATAACAACTTCTTAAAAGAGCCTTCTGTTATAGACTCTAACAGACAATTAAGAGGTGACTATTTCAAAAAGCCTACAGGGTTTTGGTTTTTCAATTTTGAGCCTACCTATGGCGAGTCCTTCCAAAAACCTAAAAAGACAATGACTGTATGGAGTGCTGCAAGAGGAAAAGAAGCTGGAATATGTAGTGAAGAGCGCTCTTTAATTAGTCCAGACTACGCGAGAAATTTTATCTGTGACTTTATCCTGGGTAAACAACAGAAGTGTATTGCTCAACAACAATTTGAGTTTGACTAACTAATAAATTAGATATGAGATACGGTGTACCCTACAAAGGCTCTAAAAACTCAATAGCAGAATGGGTTTATAGTCATTTTCCAAAGGCTGACAATTTCTATGATTTATTCGCGGGCGGTTGTGCAATTACTCAAGTTGCTTTAATGCGACAGGAGTATAAGAACTATATCTGTAATGACATAGACAGTGACGGAATAAAACTTTTCTTAAATGCTATTTATGGCAAATACAAAAATGAAAACAGATGGATAGACCGCGCCACTTTCTTTAGAGAAAAAGATACAGACCCATATATAAAATACTGCTGGAGTTTTGGGAATAATGGCCGCAACTATCTCTATGGCGAGGACTTAGAGCCATTAAAAAAGGCTTGGCACTATGCTATATTTTTTAATGACTTTTCACTTGCAGAAAAATTAGATCTGGACTTGTCACCAATAAAACACTTAACAGACATTCACGACCGCTATTTAGAAACTAAGCATATAACGGAAAGTGTAATAAATAACGAAGATATAACAAGGTATCAGACTTTAGAAAGATTGCAACAGTTAGAAGCTCTTAATAGATTACAATCGTTACAATCGTTACAATCGTTACAATCGTTACAATCGGACTTCTCCTACGTCGAAGTCCTCCCTAACTCAATCATTTATTGTGATATTCCTTATCATCAAACAGACGCATACGAAGAAGGCAAAGGCAATAACTTTGACTATGAGCGCTTTTATTCTTGGTGTGAAAAGCAAACAGAGCCTTTATTTATTTCTGAGTATTGGATGCCGGAAGACCGCTTTGAATGTATAGACTCCATTGAGAAAACTGTAACTCTGCAGAGCGGCGCGGGAAATAAAGCGGTAGAAAAATTATTTATTCCTAGACACCAGCACTATGATAAATGGCAAGGAACACTCTTTGAAGGCATTCTCTAACTAATAAATTATGAGAGTAAAAAATCAGAAACAGAAAAGCATAAAAGCGGAGTTCTTGAAGTCACTCAAGTGGAAAAGGTGGAGATACATTCTTGTAGACTACTACAACAATAAAGACTGTATCACAAATAAACCCCTTAGACCTAGATTTAATTGCCACCACTTAGACATGAGGGAAGAACACTACACAATCCTGAAAGAAGAACGTTTTAGACCGCTAAACTCAGATACACACGACTGTGTACATTTCCTATACAGATACTACAAAAAAGACCCTTTTATAATTGACCGATTGCGGACAATCCTTGATTTAATGGTGAAATACAATGAAGACTAAACTACTCACTATTGAACAATGGAACATGATACCAAAAGACGAAGAAACCCAGGTAGACGCTGTTGAAGGTGATACAGCTCTTTTAATAAATGGTGTTGCCTTCCTGATACAGAGAAAAAATAACTGGAATAACGTTGTATGTATTCGTCTTAAACCTTCCAAAAAATCAATTCTACATACCTTTGAAACCTTCCGCGCCTTCTGCGAAAAAAACAAAATACAATATTTTAGAGTCGAGGGAATAAGTCACACCTACAAGATGTTATATCTTGTCTGCCGCTTGGGTAGGAAGAATGGCGCGGACTGTAATGTTATTTATCATCCTACGGAAAGTGCAGAATATGACAGACACATCTATTATGTTAAGGCTTACTAATAAATTAAGGAGAATATAAAAAATGAACGTTATGGAAATTGTACAGTCAATTCTAACTTACTTTTGCACTGCTGGCTTTGTGTCGGCTGTAGCATATTTCTTTCACTTATCAAAAAGAGTAACAATTCTGGAAGAACACGACAAAGACCAGATTGAAGCAGTAAAAAAAGTTGATAGTCTTAGCGACAAGCTCACACGCATTGATACGAAATTAGACCTTCTTCTTGAAGGAAAAATAAACCCTAAAAAGGAATAAGTATGATTTATCCCCAGACATTCGCAAGCGAAGTATCAAAAAACATTGACGCAATCGGCAAATATGGATGCCTTGCTATGTGTTATTTGTACTGTGTAGGTATCAGAGACAATGCGCTTGAATACATCCGCATTCTTTCTGACTGTATGAACAAAGGCATTCTTGATAATGAATGCACTGTCCTGAATGCTTCTAAGTTTTTAGAGTATGTCACCGGCAAGCGCTATGACGTAACAAAAGAACAGTTCAACGACCTTAAAAAAGTGAAGTGTTATCCAGTACGTTATGTATACAATGGGCGCGGACACTGGGTAGTCGTAGACAATGGGAAAATCGTTTTCAATTCTTTAATCAATTCTCAGTGTGTCACCAAAGGCAAACCGGACACAAAAGAAAATACAAGAGTTATTAAATTAGCGAGGTAATATAAATGGATTTTATCAGCATTTTACAGACTGTGAAGGAATACATTCCTATTCCTGTTATCGTGGCCGTAGTTGCGGTTATTATGCTTGTTTACGGATCATCACTTTTCTTTAATGTTCTTGAAGCATTTCTTGAAGAGTCATGGGGCAGACAGATAAAGTTTTTCGACCATAAAAAAATATGGCTCTCTCTTATCTGGTGTGTTGTAGCTTCTCTGACCCTTGCCCTTGCAAAGTTCATAGAATGGCGTGAAATGCCTTTTTATTTGTTTGTGATAATGGGTGCTTCTACTTTCTGTTATGAAGCATTCCTTAAGAAGTTTGGAGTGAAGAAAAATGCTTAAAAAAATACTTGCTGCACTCAGCGTGCTTGGTGCTGGTGTAGCTTCTATCTTTTATGTTCTGTATAAACAGGCTAAGGAAGAACAGAAAGTCATAAATGATAAATATGATGATATGTCAAAAAATCTTGATGCACTTGCAGACGCTGATAAAGCTGAAAAGGAGTTGAAGAAAGAAAATGAAAAACTTAAAGAGAAAGCTCATAGCGGCAATACCCTTGATAGTTTTAATGCTTGTAATGACCTCTTGTCAAAGTGACAAAGTAAGAACAGAATACAAGACAATTTACGCAACACCTGATCTTTACTTTCCTAAATATCCCGCGCCAAACGGCAACGTTCTGCCACTTGATGAAAACTACAAAAAAGTAACAGACAACACACAGAATGTAGAATATGTAATCATGCCTTTCTGGTATTACCAGCTTATAGTTGATTATAAAGTAGGTGTAGACGAAACAAAAGCAAAGTATGAAGCATTTAATCAGAGAATTAAATAACTAATAAATTGGTTTATTATCAGAAACCTCCTTAAGAATTGACCCTTTGACTGTTGCAGTAGTTGAAGGGTTTTTTATTTTAAAAAAGAAAACCCCCTGCGTGGGAGTGCAAGGGGCAATGACAGTAACTATCCGGAGGGAAGAAAAGTTATTTTATTAGTAATTCTTTTTCATAAAAATAATTTATTGCTGCAAGGATAAACCTTGAGACACTTAAACCACAATTCTTTGCAAGTCTTTTTATGAGTTTTTCTTCTTCCAGTGTAACTTCAATTTCAATTTTCATACTTAAATTATCGGTTAAAACCATGATAAAAACATGATAAAAAGTCATATTTTGCGTGGATAAAATAGAGATTTATACAATTTTTAGAAGTGTTAAAAATGTGTTAAACCCCCCTTTTAACCCCCCTTTTAAGCAAATAGAAATAGAATAAGAAATAGAAATACAAATAAGAAATAGAAATAGAAATAGAAATATAATATATATAATAATATTATTATAATAATATACATCCCTACCACTACATAAAAATACAATAATTGATTTATACAACTTGAGAGTGTAAGTCATTGAGTAAATATCTTGATATTAAGTCCTGCTCCACCATAGGCATAGAATAACTGGAAGAAGAACCGGACAGAGTATTACAGAGAATGACGTCATAAAAAACACCGTTCACAAAGGCTTTCAAGCCGAAGGACTCAGAAAGACAAAGGGTGAAGTTTATACAGGATTTACGCGGCGCCACAAGTTCAAAGTAATGGTCATGGAACAGAAAGACACCGTACTGATCTGTCTTTCTTCTCACCTTGATAGACAGCTCATACTCAATATTGAAACGGCGCGGTAAAGGCCGCCATCTTGAAATATTAGACCGCGCCTTGATTGCAAACTCTGCATTGAAACGCGGAAGCCATGTTTTCAAAAACTCGTTAGCGCTCTGGTTGTCCTGAATGCCAAGGCGCCGGAAGATGTACGGAAGGTTATCTTGTAACGTTCCCCAGAGTCTCTCAATGCGGCCCTTGCCCTCTGCTGATAAGGCGAGAATAACATCAATGTTTAACTTCTTGCATAAGTCGTTGAAATGGGTGTTTGACTTTTTCTCATACTCAAGGCGTTCTTCTAAAGTCTTATGTCTTGATGTACCGACAAAAGAAGAGTGGCGGTCAATATAGACTGCCTGCATAATTCCATAGTTTTGAAACGTCTGTCTTAATACTTCATTGTAACCAAGTCGGCACTCGTTATCGCAGAAGTAGAGACCTGTTACTATATGGCGTGCATCATCAATAGCGCCATGTAGAGTTGTATAGGTTCCGTTTATAAACCAGTCATGTTTTGAAGCATCCATCTGCAGAAGTTCACCTGTAGAAGCTCTTTCTATTCTGGACTCATGTTTAACTTTCTTGTGTGGCTTATATTCCTTTCCGCTTTTTACGCCTTCTTTTTTCATAATGTATCTGAGAGTCGGAAGAGGGATAGTTATATTTTCAATATCCCTTAAACCGCGCCAGAAGGCAGCAAAAGGAGCGCCTTCGTAATACTTATGATAAAGCGAAATAATGAGGTTAATAAAATCCTGTGAATACTTTTTATTGTAGCCTGGATGTGAAGGGCGCTTGAATGCCCTTTCACCTATTTCTTTATATCTGTTTTTTAATTTAAGAACGTTGCGGGGAGCAATTCCAATTTTCTGAGCTGCTTGTAAATTGGTGATCTCACCACGACAACACAACGGTATATAAATAGACTTTCTTAACTGTTTCTGCTGGTATTCAGTCATAAACAGTCCTTCCCTCAAGTCCACCGAAGAAGCATGATAAACCCATAATTAAATTATCGTCAAGAAAAAAAAATTACTTAGATTTTGCATTTTATGCTTGACATTCACAAAATTAACCTCTAAAATCTAAAGCATAAACGATTGATGTGAGAAACCGTTTTAATGGATTTGGATGTTTAGAGGGCAACCTCTTAGCATATACGGCCGCTTAGCTGCTCACATCAGTTAGGCGGCCTTCTTTTTTAAAGTCGTATGGGAGCGACAGAAAGTATGAAAAGAAATAAGTACGAGAAACTTATGTACAAGGCAGAGAGACTTGAACAGAAATCTTTAAAGTCAAACTCTGACAAGAAACGCTGGAAGCTGCAAGACAAGGCAGATTATTACAAAACTTTAGCCTATTCGCTTAACCTTGAGGAGCTTTCAAAATGATTATCACAAATAAGTATAACTTACCGGAAGCCTTCGTTAAGGCTATCCAGAACTCACGACACAATGCAGACGGATGCCTTAGCGCAACAACACTTCTTAAAGGCACAAAAGAAATCATTCTTGAAAACAGACACTTTGACGAAATCACAGTAGATGCAAGTGAGGAAGTCTGGAGTGTTTTCGGAACTGCTACACATTTAATTCTTGAACACCAGGAAGACGAAGCTTTCAAGGAAGAGTCATTTTCTGTTGATGTACTCGACTACAAAGTAACCGGAAAAGTAGACCGCTATGACATGAAGCATGAAACAATCGAGGATTGGAAAACAGCTTCTGTCTGGAAAGTTATTTTTCATGACTTTGATGACTGGAAAAGACAGGGTCTTATCTACACCTGGCTCTTAAGACAGAGCGGCTTAAATGTTCGACACATCCGCTTTGTTGCGTTGCTCAAAGATCATTCAAAATCAGAAGCAAAGAAAAAAGCAGACTACCCACAAGCTCCGGTCTACATTTACGAGTTTGACCCTACAGAAGAAGAGCTTACAAGCATTGAAGCGTTTATTAAAGGCAAAGTTCTTGACGTATCACAGAACGCAGAAAAGAAAGACGATGACATCCCGGAATGTTCACCTTCTGAACGCTGGGCAAGTTTTACAAAATGGGCGGTTATGAAAGAAGGCCGCAAGACTGCTGTCAAACTCTGTGAGACAGAAGAAGAAGCTCAGAACTTCATTGAAGAGCTTGAGAAAGACAAGGACAAGCACTTTGTAGAACAGCGCAAAGGACAGGACAAGAAATGTTCTGACTACTGCTCTTGCTGTGAGTTCTGCTCTTACTACAAGTCTTTGCAGAAAGAAGAAGCTGCAAACTCAGAAGAATAAAAAAAAATAAAAATAAATAACAAACAAAAACCAAAGGAGAAAAAAAATTATGGCTAGTATTGTTATGGTAATCGGACAGAGCGGCACCGGAAAAAGTACCTCTCTCAGAAACTTCAAAAAGGGTGAGTGTAGCGTTATCAACGTAAGTAAAAAACCTATGCCCTTCCCTTGTGAGTTGAACGTTGCGAACGTAGGAAACTACGACACAATCAAAACACTGCTGCAGAAGACAGAAGCACCTTCTATCGTCATTGATGACTGTACTTATCTTCTTGTAAATGAGTACATGAGCAAGGCAGACGAGCGCGGATATGACAAATATACCGCTATGGCAAAAAGCTTCTGGGATCTTCTGAACTTCTGTATCAACGACCTTCCAGACTGGAAGATTGTCTACTTCATGGGACACACAGAAAAGGGAGACGATGGCCGCGAACACTTCAAGACTGTCGGTAAGATGCTCGACAACACCGTAGTTTGTGAAGGCTACTGTACAGTCGTATTCAAGACTGTCGTAGAAGACGGCAAGTATTACTTCTGCACACATAACAACGGCTACGACACTGTAAAAACTCCGCTTGGTATGTTTGAAGCAGACCGCATTGACAATGATCTCAAGGCTGCGGATGTACGCATGAGAGAATACTTCAAGTTACCTTTCAAGGCACCTGTAGAAAATAAAAAAGCTGAAACAAAGGAGAATAAGTAATTATGGCATTCGGAAAAGGATTTAAACACGAGGAAATGAGTGAAATGTTGGAAGCTGGAAACTATGAAGCAAAAATCACAAAGGCTGAACTTAAAGAGGGTAAGTTTGGTGATTACATCCAGTGTGAAGTCGAAATTAAGGATCATCCTAACTGCAATCCGCATATATTCTTGTTGAATGATATGCCACAGTCTGGCTTTGGTTCTTTGACCTTGGAACAGGCACAAGGAATGTGGAACAAGAAAATGACTGCTTTCTTTGCTGCTTTCCAGATTACGGAAGGAGACTTTGAGCCATCTCATTGGGTTGGAAAGGTGGGAGAAATTACAGTACAGCAGCAGAAAAAAAATCCGCAGTATAACGAAATTGTCCCTTACAAAACAAAACCAAAGAAAGCGGTTGCAGAGAAGAAGTCTGTAGAAACACATACAGACTCTAACAATGCAGACAACTTCCCGGAAGATGTACCCTTTTGATATTTTCTAATTCAAAAATAGACAGTTAAAAAAAAAGAGGGGCGCTTCTGCCCCTCTTATCTGGAAATTAGGCGGAGAAAATGAAAAAACAATTAAATGACGGCTTCAAGATGTGGGGCAACTATTTGCAGGCTATAGACGAGTTTACAAAAGGTGATGATGCACAGTTTGGCCGTTTTATGAGAATTATCTGCAATTACGGAATATATGGCGAAGAGCTTGCAGAAACAGAAATTGAAAAGTTTTTTTTCACTTCGGTTAAGAAGTCCATTGACGCCTCTGTCACAAACATTAAGAACGGAAAAAAAGGCGGCGCAGGTAATACAGCAACTACAAACGACTTTGTAAAACCTACGCTGAAAGAAATAACGGAATACTGCAAGGAAAATAAATCAAGAGTAGACCCTTCTGCATTTTATGACTACTACACAAAAATCGGCTGGGTTTACGGCAAGAATAAAACACCAATAAAAGACTGGACGGCTTGCATTCGTACATGGGAGCGTAACGAACGCAAGAACGAGATAAATGACACAGTACACAATAAGGGGGATGACGTACTATGACAGAAATCAAGATTGAAAAAAACATTTGCGCCGGATGCGGTAAGGAATACGACCAGCCCGCCCTCATTACAGGTTTTGGGGTAATCATTGCAAGATACTGCCCGGACTGTATAGACAAGGAAGAACGAAGGCAGAAGGCTATTGAAAACAAGCAGAAAGAAAAACGTAAGAAAGAATGGCTTGCAGATATCGGAGTTAAGGCAGACTACGAGACCGCCACTCTTGGAACATACAAGGCAAAGACAGACAGCCAGAAGGCGGCCCTTAATGCCTGCAAGCTCTTGAAAGACGGAGCAATTAAAAAACTTATTCTTCTGGGTTCAAACGGAGTCGGAAAGACTCATCTTGCAAGCGCTCTTGTAAAACTTATGAACGGAAAAATCATTACAGCTTATGAAATGTTTGCTTTGTACCGCTCATGCTTTTCCGGACAGAACAGCGAAATAGAACTTCTTCACCAGTTCTCTACCTACCCGCTTTTAGTCATTGACGAGTTTGGAAGAACCAAAGGAAGCGAAGCAGAAGAAAACTTTTTAAGCGCTATTTTAGATGCAAGACACAGTGACGGACTTCCAACAATGATACTTTCTAACTTGATCCGTAAACGTGACTGCATTTTCTACAAAGAGAACAAGGAAGCTTGCAAGATAAGAAATTGTAAAGGTTGCCTTGAGATGTGGCTCACTTCTGACCTTATTTCAAGACTTCGTGAAGATACAGAAGTTATTGTAATTGAAGGCGAAGACTACAGAAGGAGAGTAAAAGAAAGTGCTTAAGGGAACATGGTTTGAAATGTGGAACAATAAACAGCTTCCAGAAGACATTCAAAAACAGATAGACGGATTTGCAAAGGCAACTGGTAAGGATAATGCAGAGCAGATTTTCAGGGCCGGTTTTTATATCGGAAAAAACATTGAAGAGCTTAAAAGGGAAATGGGTGAAGATGCAGAGACAAAATAGAAAAGGTGAACCTATGACAGAAGAAGCTCTTAAAGAATGGCAGCAGGCTTTTATCGACATTGAAGAGAGCATTGAAGAAATGGACTTGCGAGAGGAACAGACAAACCCTAACGCAAAGTATTTAAGGCTTACACAACAGGAATTGTTTTAACAATCGGAGTTTATCACAAAATGAAAGAGTGGGAGAAAGAAGGACAGCCAGAGTTTGACTTTTCGGATTGTTACATAGCTAACTATCCCCCACTCGATTTGTCTGTGTATGAAGGTGACAGAAACTACCACTTCTACGAGCTGCAGAATGACTTATTACTCACCTACAACAAAACACACAAGATAGACAAAAACATTTTGTGGCAGATGTTTGAAACCATAGAAAACGTAGTAGGCAGCCTTGCAAAGAAAAATATCTGTGTAGGCTGTAATGTGCCTGACTTTGAAGGTAAGACCTTTGAAGCTGCAATAAGGGTCTTAAACTACTACAAGAGATTTCCTTATTTCCGGGCAAAGAAACTTGAAAACGTTGCCTACTGGAAAATGAAGGAAGTCTTTCTTGACGGTAACTTACAGCTTAATGAACGCACAACAGATTTTGATTATATATCAAACCTGGAACGCGAACAGGAAGAAATAGAAGGGGGAACAGAAGAAAATGTTTGATGAAAAAACAGAACAGAAAATCAATGAAGCGGTAACACTTGAAATTGTAAACGCAGTTAAGAGATTTGGCGTGGGCTACAATTCAAACTATGAAGCCTACGCGGTTATGCTTGAAGAAGTGGAGGAAGCTGAGAAGGTCTTAGACTACATTAAAAATCACCTTGCTATGATTTGGGATGCCGTAAAGGTCAATGATGATAATGAAGTAAAGTCTAATTCAAGAATTATTGCTTTAGATGCCGTAGACCTTGCTAAAGAGTCTTGCCAGATTGCAGCAGTTTGCAGAAAGATTTTAGGAGAGGTAGAACAATGAATTATTCAATTTCAGATATAGCAGAACATCTTGAAATTACAGAATATACAGCAAGAAAACTTATCAAGCGTTTTAATCTTGAGAATACAGGCTTCTTTATCCAGATAAGAAATAATATCAACGTGCTTTACTACCCGGAAGAAACTTTCCAGAAGCTCAAGGCAAAAATAGACAGTGACAGGGACATCGAAGAAAACTACTACACTACAAAACAAGTGGCAGAACTTACAGGCGTTTCCGTTTCCTGTGTAAGCAATATTGCACTCAGATACAAGATTGAGAAAAAAGTAGTTATTGCAGAAAAAGCAAGAGTTGCTTATTTCTCAAAAGAGAGCTTTGAGAAAATCAGAGACATCCTAGACGGAATACAGGACAGAAGGAACAAGTGGGAAGAAAAAAGAGCTTTGAACAGTGCTGCAGAAATTGCAGAAGCCGAACAACTTCACCCGCTTGTAACAGACAAACGCTGTCTGAACTTCAACTGGTGGCCGGACATTGTACCAGATTGTTTTAAGGAGGTAGATTAAATGATAGGGTATAAAGCAACAGACAAAAACGGAGAATGCAGAGGTTTTAAATTTGAAGTAGGTAAAACTTATACAAAGGACACACCGAAAAATGAGCTTGAATGTTGTACAGATAAAGTTTTTCACTTTTGCAGAGAGCTTTTTGCAATCGAAAAAGAAAGTAATTACAAACTTTCAGAAAGCAGATTATTTGAAGTTATTGCTGGAGATTATGTAAGAGACGGTGATAAATACGGAACTAATTCTCTGACTATTCTTAGAGAGATTGAGGGAGAAGAAAAATTAAGCATTATCAACTCGGGAAATCGTAACTCGGGAGATTGGAACTCGGGAGATTGGAACTCGGGAAATTGGAACTCGGGAAATCGTAACTCGGGAAATTGGAACTCGGGAAATTGTAACTCGGGAAATCGTAACTCGGGAAATTGGAACTCGGGAAATTGTAACTCGGGAGATTGGAACTCGGGAGATTGTAACTCGGGAAATCGTAACTCGGGAAATTGGAACTCGGGAGATTGTAACTCGGGATATTTTAACACAGATACCCCTCTTGTAAGAATATTCAACAAAGATACAGATATTGAAAGATGTAATATAGACTTCCCTTCTTTCCTTTATTTTGATTTGACAATCTGGGTAAGCCATGACACAGCAACAGACGAAGAAAAAAGATTACATAAAACAGAAATTGAAACTTGCGGCGGATTTTTGAAAACCCTGGGTTACAAAGAAGCTTTTAGGCTTGCATGGGATAAAGCAGATAAAGAAAAGCATAAACAGTTGTTAGATTTGCCTAATTGGAATAACGAGATTTTCAAGGAAATAAGCGGAATTGACGCAGAAGCAGAAATCGCAAAGGAGACAAAAGAATGACAAAAGAAGCATTATACTTATACAATGAATATCGAAGTAGCGATTGTAAATCTTTCACAGATTTTTTGATAAACAAAATCGCAGAACTGAAATCAGATAATGACGCTAGAAAGTTTGCTATGGCTATGAGTGAAAAGGTTGAAAAACAGTTGCGAGAAGAAAATGCAGAACTTAGAGCGATTGCAGAAAATCAACAGTCTAGCAATATGAGCAGATACTTTGAAAACAAGAAACTCAAAGAAGGTCTAGCGGTAGGTTCAACTTTGAACAAGGGTCTTAATTCTCTGAATAAAGCACTTGAAGAAGAGAGAGATAAATACCGAAATATGGTGTTTGATAAAGATGAACATCTCACCAAAGCAAAAGAACATATAGAAAACCTGCTTTATTACGTCAAACAATGCACTTGTGAAAGAAGTAATTATGCAGAGATAGAAAAAGACATAAAAGAAGCAGAGCAATTTATTAAAGATAGCGAGGTAGAGAAATGACAAAAGCAACATTAAAAAAGGCAGAGTGTTTAAGGGATGATATACACTATGCAGAAAGTCACTTGCGGGATATAAAACATTTTGAACAAAACTTGTTTGACTATAATATCAAAATCACTTTACCCCGTACTCTGGGAACATTCGCAACAAATGATGATTTATATTTTGCAGATAAGCAGCTTAAAAAAGATTTATTAAATACAATCAAAATCTTTCTTGTGAAAAAAATACAGGAAGCAGAAAAGGAACTTGAGAGCCTATGAACAAACAAGCAGAAAGAGACGCCTTCTTTAACTACTTCAAACAAGAGCAGACAAAAACAATAGACTTGTTTTCAAGTTCAGACCAATACCAGGTATTCAATATCTACAGAAACCCAGACGCAAAGAAACCTGAAAAAGTATTGCGAGCCTTTGGAGACAAAGAACACTGCGAGAAGTATGTAAAGAAATATGGTGAATGGCTCACAATAGAGCCATACAATGCGGATGAATGGCAGAGACCTAAATTAAATGGTTGCTGCATTCTACCGCTTGAGAAGTTTGAAGAGAATAACTAATAAATCAAACTTCTGTTTATTTGCAATATGGGACTGTAAGAGCTTGTTAAGTTCTGCAGTCCTTTTTTTTGTCTGTGGGTTTTTCAGTGGGTTTAAAAAAAACTAATAAAGTATGCCTAGATCATCAACAAGTTATACTTCTGGTAACAGTGGCGGAAAAATCAGCCACACACCGGAAGCAGAAAAGAAACGAGCAGAAACAAAACAGATAAACAAACTCATTAAGGGAGAAATCTTTGACGAAATCCGCAAGGCGTTCTTAAACCCTGTAGAAAAATCAAAGATGCCTTTCTATCAGGACTTCATAAAAAAGTATGTTCAGTTAGGTATAAAAGACCCTAACTCACCCGCCGGCCGTTTAATTGCTGAACAGATATTTAGAGACGATATTATAAACCAGTTAGACGAACAGACAGAGAAATACTTAAACAAAGATATAGACTTCACTCAATTCAGACTTCAAAAACGACTCTTCAAGGAACAGAAAGAAGTCTTTAATGATTTTACCTCAAGGCGTAAACTTGCCATGTGTTCAAGACGTGCTGGAAAAACAGAAGGTAATGTAGACGAGATCTTAAAGGTTGCTGCTAAACCTGACTCAAGAATTGTTTATATAAACCTCACCTTTGATAACGCAATAGAGCAGATGTATTCAAAAGTCATTGATGAAGCAAAACGCTGTGAAATTGCAATATCACATGATGACAAGAACGCTGGTATTATCCACTTTGCGAACGGTTCAATAGTTCACTTCAAAGGCAATAAGGACAGAGCGCAAGCCGATAAATTACAGGGTTTTGGAAACAGACTTGTAATTATTGATGAAGCACAATCTCAGATAAACATGAATTATCTCATAGACACCATTATTTCACCTACTCTCATGGACTATGAAGACAGTGTATTACTTCTGACCGGAACACCACCGCGCCGTAAAGGTACATACTTTGAAGCTGCATGGAATAACCCTATATGGACTAAGTATTCCTGGACTATGTTTCAAAATCCTTACATCAAAAATCCGGATGCAGAAATTGACCGCAAGTGTGAAGAAAAGGGAATTACAAGAGACAGCGCTTTTATTCAGCGTGAATTTTACGGAAAAATTGTTTATGACACAGAAGCTCAGGTATTCAAAGATTATAAAGTTTATAACGGTAAGTTACCAACAAACTTTATACCAACACATATATATGAAGGTGTGGACTTTGGTTATGCAGACTATAACGGTATTGTTGTTATGGCGGCTAACCCGGAACAAAGACAAGCATACGTTATTTATGAACGCAAGTTTAATCGTTCTGGTATTGGAGACATTATTGAAGCTGTAAGAGACGGCTTTGAGTGTGGTAAAAGAACGTTACTCGAACGTAACCAGAATGCAGACCTTTCAAACTGTGTTGTACTTGCTGATAATAACGAAAAATCTATAGTTTATGACCTTTCACAAAAATATGGACTTCCGGCTTATTGTGCTTACAAATACGATAAGGCTTTAGCCATTGAACAGCTTGCAGAAGAATGCCGCACCGGTAGGATTATGAACATTGAAGGTGGAGAGGTTGCGAACGAGTTTGAACAGACTTTGTACAAGCGTGATGACCTGGACAACATCACAAGCGAACTTGATGACGGTTACCACCCAGATATAACAATGGCTCTGTTATATGCTTCAAGACAGTATTTTTATGATTGTGGCTTAGACGCTGGCGGAGAAAGCGGAAACAAAAAGACAGGAGAGTTTTAGAGGTCGCACTATCATTATAGGGTGTTTTAACACTCTATTTTTATCGGTAGTGAAATTATATTAAAAAAGCCTAGTATCTGTTTATATCTCGACACAATGCACACTTTTTAACGGAATTAGCCATATTTTACTAATAGTTTAGAGGTGACATTATGGTATTAAATACAAAACAAGCACTTTCTGCAAATGTTGAAGAAGGTGCTACTGGTATTCATTACTTTAAGGGTGATGAAACAATGGAAATCACAACAGCAGATAAGACTCTTATGACGAAGATTAGAAAACTTTCTAAGGTTTGTGAAGATGTAGTCATAGACCAGGAACCAACAAAAGAGAATGGCGGTTTTTTGCTTGCTCTTGTGCCGGTGAAGTGTCTTAAACTTGGTAAGAAAAGACCAGCACCAAAACACAGCTTTTAAGTTTACTAATGAGGTGACAACATACTTTCTGTCATGTCATCTCTTGAGTGGCCGTACTCCCATGCGGTCACTCTTTTTATTTAACTAATGTTATGAGGTAAAGATATGGGAATAAGACAATTCAAGAAGAATGTAGCAAAGAATAATTTTATATTTCCTTTGGAGATGTACACTTCCTTTCCTGGAAGCGTGATTATTACAAGCTACATTCTCAACGAAGAAAAACCAGATGTAAAGGAAATCCGCAAGAAGTGGAAATACTATTTAAGACATGGTTTAGGCTTTGACTTTTCAGACCCTGAATATATTAAAAAAGTCTGCAATCTGTTTGAAGTAAAGATGTTTCCTCTTGAGCTTGCGGCCTTTGTGCAGTCAGAATACAACGCCTTAATCTGTCCTTACTTTGAGGATGAAGAAGGCATGAAGACTATCTGGCCGCTAAGGGAAGACGGTTATTTTTCAAGAACCTTAAGAAAAGGGAAAATTTATCCACTTGCTGAAAAAGTGGAGAAAGATAAGGCGGTGTAATTATGGCTAACGTAATGGGTAACATCTTTGACAAGTTGAAGACAAAGTTTTCTAACACTTCACCACAAAATATTGAACAGCAGAGCAAGATTGACGAAGCTCTGAACGCTGGAAAGAAAATCACAATCAAGGCGCCTAAGTCAGAGCGCTATACTTATCTTCCTAACCTGGCTGGTAAGGCTTATGAAAAGTTTAAGCCTGAAACAAGAGAAGAAAAGGACACTCTCTCACCTATAGGCTTTTTCAGACAAGGCGAAATAGACGAAGAGCGCAACAAGAAGATTGCAGAGAAAATCAAAGAAGCGGCTGCACAACTTGGAAGGAAGAAGCTCACCAAAGGACAGGAGAAACTTGTCACCGCTCAAGCTCAGTCTGAACAGATGTACACTCAGGATGTACCGTCTACCGCAATTAAGAAAATGAAGTATGACCCTAAGACAAAGGAATTATGGGTAACATTCCAGGGCTCTAACAAGAAGTATTGGTATCCTAGAGTACCGGAAGAAAAGGTAAGGGAAATGATGGCGGCCCCTTCCAAGGGTGAATACTTTATGAACAACATACACGATCAGTACAGCGTAAATTATCAGCTTCATGGAAACCATGATCCACGCAACAACAGAAACGCTAACAACATAGCAAAGAATTACTACAAGAAAATGGAAAAGGCATATTCAAAGGGAATGAAAAAAGGCTCTATGAAGGGGGTTTTAAGTGAGTAGCGCATTCAAGGAAGCAAGGGAGTTTTACAAGCAGAAGAAGAAAGAGGAAAAACTCAAGAAGAAGTTGCTGGGTAAAAAAAGCGACTGGCATTTACTTGAACAGCTTATCCAGAAGTGCAACGAAAACCCTGACTTGAGAATTGAAGTGAGACTTAATGACGGTACTGTGTTACTTCTCAAGACTTACCACAAAGTTGAGACCCACGACTTAATTAACGGAAATTATGAGGTAATAGAATGAGTATACCTTTAGTACAGGAAGCAACAAAAGACGCAATCAACACTTCAATTATTGCAATCAAGCGCAATATTGAACGTATTAATATGTTACTTGGTTTGGGCAATTCGGAAGAGATAGACACTTCTGTGTTTGCAACAAAGGAAGAGTTACAGGCACTTGAACCGGTAGACGAAGTCACTGCTGATAATATGCAATCTGTCACTTCTAACGCTGTTTTCAATAAAACAAAAATTGATGTAGATACTTCTGCATCAAATATAAATAATGCAACATCAGAAAATCCTTGGGTAGCACCACATAACGGAATTGTATTCGTAAGAGCAAATGTTACGGCAACAAACACAAGTAATAAAGTTTACTACGTTAAGGATAAAACATTAAATCTCGAATACGGAAGTTGGAATTCACAACCTGCACAGATTTTTAGTTTTAGTTTTCCTATATTTAAAGGTAATGAATATTATAGAAGTAGTGCTCAAAATGTAAATAATGTGTGGATAAGAACAATGTATATAGGTGATTAAGCGAGTTTTAATAAATAACAAGTAAAACTATATGTAATAGCACTACCACTACCATAATTAAATATGGTCGCCTTCACTTTGGTTGTTGTTCCGTTACTTTCAAAATAAATGATATTCTGTCCTGCTCCACTACCAATACTTCCGCCTTGGTATGGTTTTACAGTTCCCTCACTACTAACAACTGCATTTTCTGTTGTTAATTGAAATGCAAAGTTAGTAGTTTTAGAACTACCACTGCTTGCGGTACACATACAAAGATATTTTCCTTTCGGAATAACATTACTTGTTGAGTTTCCATTTGCTTGACCGCTTGCACTAACATCATTTAATGATATTGTAGATAGTTGAAACATAGAATAAACTGCATTACTAGTGACAGATTGCATATTATACGGAGTATAAAAAAGTAGACAGTACTAATGAATAGAGGTATACCAATGGCTAATTCAAAGAGCAATATTTACCCTATTCAGTTACAGGGTGCAGAACTCAATCTCAATAAACTGGATGCAGAAATAAAACAATACTCAGGTTTCAATAAAAACAACTCCCCTTTTGTTGGCGGGTGTCTGTCTAATGTGTTTACCAAGGAAGAGCAGATTGAAAATGCAACAGATGATAATACCATTATTGACGAGAACGGAGATATATATACAGTTAATACAGAAGGACTGTACAAAAACGGTGAGAAGCTTGTTGAATACCCGGAAGGAACTGTTTTCTGGGATAATAAAAAGATTAATACAGACGCTGCTAGAGTTTTCTCAGAGGATATTCAAGTAAAAAAGATTAACGATAATTATTATCTGGTTGCTAATGGTTTAGATCCAGTATTGTTTGCAGAACCTATTGAGGGCGTAAGTGAAGAAAGGCTCTTATTTGAGTTTTCATGCGGTGTATTTTATTATCAAGACGGCAACTTGTTTTTTATTTCTGCTTCTAAAGCAAGTGCAAAGCTGATTTTTAATATTCTCAAGATTAATAATACTGACGGTGTAGTTACTGTTGAAAGAATGCAGCATGAAGAATTTGCAACGTCAGAAACTGTTATAAACGAGAATAACGATGTATTAACAGCTATCACTCTTCTTTATCGTGGCAATCCGTATGGTATCAATCCTAGTGAAGAAATATTACCGCTTGGGCATATACAGATTTTAGTCTGGGCGAGAAATTTAAGCATAACTCCAGGTGCTTGTTGTGTATTTGATTATAATGTAAGCGATAATGAATTAAATTTATTGGCTAGTGCTGCAGACTATCTAGCTTCAAGAGCTACCCCAGCGCCATTAATGCGGTTTCTACATGTAAGTAGTCACCCTTATAACGTTTTGTCAGTTAAGCGTTATTATTCGACAAACGGTAACCCTTCTGGCGGACAAACACCTTCTGGCGGAATATCAATGACTTTAGGTTTTTTGCTTCCTTACTTTGATACAGTAAATAATAGGCTAACTTGGTTATCGAGCACTTCCGGTCCTGTTTTAGATAACCTTACAGATAAAATAAATATTTATGACATGGGGCAGAAATGGAACTTAGCAAACGGCTGTTTAACAAACCTTTTCTGCTGCTATGATTATCAGCTTAATGTTACGAAAGACGGGAATAATAAGAGAAGTGTGCTTGCTCATATGACGAGTAGAGGTGTAACTCGAAAAGGTTTTAGTTTTTCTGATTATAAAACAGCCGGAACGACAGTAAAAAAAGGTCGCTATGTTCTTGGTGATTTTATGGAACTCGGAACAAAATTTCACATTGCCTTTAATAATAACCAAATGAGTGGTATATGTGGAGAAAATGTTTTATTAAGTGACTGGAATACTTTAGACCCTAAAAAGTTAGCCTTCTGTATTTATAAAGACAGTGACGGAACTTTTAGAGAAGGACTTGTTTATTTGAGTGGTAGTGAATGGTTTGTACTTACTCCAGGAACTCCAAAAATAAAAAAGAGTCTGTCTCAACTTGTTTCCAATGCTGACGTTATGAATAACAGTTATGATCTTGAAAGAAAAATCTTTCTACATTTTGCTTCTGCTTATAACTGTTTTGACTATTTCGGAAACTATGAAAATGCAGACCCTTATCATGGTAAACGCTATGACTGGATAGATTTTGTTACTAATACGGAAGTTGATAATATCTATGTTGCCGGCGCCGTAAATGAACACAATCAGAAAGATAACAGTTCTATAATTATAAACCCCATATCATTTTATACTCAGGGATTAAACTCCCCTTCTTCTTCACCGTTTTATTTCAAGGATTTTAATTATGCCGGAGCTTGTCTTTTTGCATATACAAAAGATGTTGTAAACTTTTATACAGATGTAGGACATCCAAATGAAATAAAGTATTTGTATAGTGACAAAGAAGGCTCTGTTAATGCTGGCTCTTCGTTATATGCAGATAGTACACCTTTCTTGAATAAGGATTTAATTGATTTACCTTTCCCTATTGATACAAACGGAAACGTAGAATATTCACCTTCTTTATTTTCTGAGATAAAGAGTGTTTACGGTAATCAGGCTTTAATAAAAAATGGTGCTTCTTTCTATCCGCTTGTTATCGGTAATAACAGTTTACCTATCATGTCTTTTTTTCTTGCTTCTGGAGCTGATAATTTCAAAGAAGGTTTTATTATACAGGGGCAGTTCTACGGTATGATAGAAGATGCAATTTATAACGTTACATATTCAAATGGTGTTATTTCTGGTATTAATTTTATTGTCGATATCTCTAACTTACAGTTTGTCGGCAACACACCTTATGAAGCTCTGTTCTTCTCAAAGACTAACCGCTGTCTTTATTCTTTCACAGGTGCAAACGTATTAAATCAGAAACAGCTTGTAGACAAGATAAGCGAAGTTAGAAACTATCTCTACAATTCGGCAACACAGACAGTATTCTTGATTACAGATATAGGCGTTCTTTTCTATGGTCTGTTTGGTATGTTCCTTCTTGAATATACAAACATAACAAACATTTTCCTTCTGGATAACGGTATTGTAATGAGCGATAACAACGGAAATTACCGCTATATCAAATACTATCTTGATGAAGGTGACGAAGGTTACACAAAAGAAAACATCCGCCTTGAGACCTGCTTCTACGGAATGAATAATGAAGTGGTAACTATCAATGACTGTCTCTATTTCAGACTGTTCAGCGAAGAACACGAAGAAGGAGACTTGAAAGTCTCTGCTACAACTATCTCACTCAGCGGAAGAAAGACAGAAGAAACTACTTTCAAGATTAAGGCTTCTGACTGGGACAAGATTACACACACAATCTACTTAAGATATCAGCCAAAGGCTCAGCGTGGTCTTGGTGTATCGTTCAGTATCGACTCACCTTTCAAGATTGCTTCAATGAGTGTAGGAAGTCAACCAGACGCTGTACTTGTAGATAAGGTGTCAAAGGGTGCTATAACCGCGCCTTCTGTAACTACAAATAATAATGAGTGGTAAGGAGAAAAATATATGTTCAACATGAAAACAAGTGATTTATTTAAGCGTGCTAAACAGCTTGCAGACTTGGAAGGCTCTGACTTCATATCCTGGAATGAAGCAATAAGCTGTATAAACGAAAGTAACGTAGGACTCTATGAAAAACTCATAAACATGGGCGATAATTCTTTTGTGAAGTCTTACAGGACCACAAAGGAAGAAGAAGAATTCCCAGCAGACTTCTGGCAGCTTAAAGGCGTATTCCTTTGGAACAACGGAAACTTGCAGACAATCAACAGACGAGCAGACAACAACGGAACACACCACCTTTCTTATGAACTCAGAAACGGCAAGTTGTATCTTTTCGGAAAACCTAATGACGTACTTGTTGAATACTTCCCGAAGCCTGAGAAACTTTTCTTCAAACCGCATGACGTGGCAATCTCACTTGATACAACAAAGACTTACCTTGATTGTCATAAACATACTTTCTTGTATCTTGATACAGACGAAAGCGAAAATGAAACACTTTCAATTATTGACCTTGACGGTATAAAGACTTCTAAAGACTTTCTGCAGATTGCACACACTGACATTGTAAGAGCTTTTATCACTGAAAACTTTGTATTTGTTATCACTGAAAATGACATGACAATCTATGACATTATGAGCGGCTACTCTGCAATCGTTACAGGCTATGCCCCTCTTATCACAGAAAGCGGCAAAGAGTATTTAATCGACATTGAAACCGGAGATATTTATTACTTTGGTGTCCGTAATGGCTCTATTGCTTCAAGTTTGGTAAAGACAGAAGAAGCTCTTATTGATTGTTTGTTTGCTGTTTCTGATGACAACTTCACAGACTTTTTCTATGTTCTTAATAATGCGTTTATGCACAACGGAGAAGAAATAGAAAACGGTTCACCTAGACATTTTATTTATGCAGACAAGAAATGCTACATCCTTGCAGAGAGCGGATTTTTTGTTGTTGATGCGGATAACAACCTCACTGTTATTGAAAACTCAACCGGCTTGAATGTTGGCTTTATCGGAATTGATGAGCGTACAGGTTACGGCTATTGTACTAAGAAGTTTGGTAGTTATTATGTATGTCCTTACTGTGCAGATACACCGCTGAATTATCCTAACTCAACTTACTTTCAGATTATTTCCTACATTCTCGCTATTGCATTCAAGAGTAAACAGGGTGCAGATATTACCCTTCTTCAAAATCAACTTGCTATGGTTGAACAGACTTTTGAAGAAACACTCGGAAGTGACGCCTTCCAATTCCCTAGAATGGGTAATGTTTACAACTAATAAAACAAGAGGTTTAAATTATGGCTAGTTCAAAGAATGAGAAATATGAAAACGCTGCCGAAGGTTACAACGAAGCAACGAAACAATATACCGGAAATCAGGGATATAAAAATGCAGTAGCAGAAGCAAATACTACCGCTGGTGGTACATCCGCCGCAACTTATAGCGCTGGAAAAGAAAAAGGCAATATCACTTCAAACGAAGTTTTCAATAACGCAAGAAGTGAAGCAAACTCTCAAGCCTATGCAAGTACAGAAAATGCAATTAACAATGCTGAAAGAATGCAGGCAGTACAGAACGCACAGGCTAAGAAGTACGCAAAAGACCAGGCACAGGCTGCCGCCGCCGGAGCACAGAGCCAGGCAACAACCGCCGCAAGAAGTGCCGGAATGAACAAGGCTCAGGCAGCCATGCTGGGAAGTCAACAGAACGCTAACGCCTTCCAGAATGCCTATAGTAATGCATATTCTCAGCAGCTTGGAAATGCTCAGGGAAATCAAAATACACAGCTTGCGAACTATAATTCAGCTTTTGACAGTAATGCAAACAGACGTAACTCAAATATCAATCAACAGGTAGGCTTAGACCTTTCTAATCAGCAGTTTCAGCAGAATATGGCACAAGGTAGCAATCAGGCCGCACTTGGTGCTTATGGTACCCAGCTTAGTGCCGGACAGCAGGAAGGTCAGAACGAATATTCACGCAAGTGGGGAAACTGGGGAGCCGGTTTAGGTATTGCAAGTTCCCTCATTCCTACCTCTGATGAACGATTAAAACATTACAGAGAATGTTCAAAAAAGGTGACTGTAAAATCACCTAACGCAATAGTGAAACTTAAGTACATCAAGAAGGAGAACTAAAACTATGTGGGGACAAATAGCACAGGCAATAGCTAAAGTATATGGCGAAAACGAAGCAACAAAGAGAAACGCTGTTGATAAGGTTGCACAGACTGCAGAAGCTGGTGACGGAAATAATGGCGTAGATTATTCTAATGTTGCCGGAGCAGAAGGAAGCGGCGGTGGTGGACAGAGTTCAGGCGGTTATCAGAAACCGACAGAACAGGACACTTCTGCTACCAATGCGACAACAAAGGCCGTGGGAAGTCTTGCAAGTATTGGAAAGGATGCACTTTCAAGCCTTGGAAAAAACAAAGAGCCGGAAGATGATGACGATAAGAAAGAAGCTGCAGAGGGTGCTATGTCGAGTATGGGTGACATGGGCGGCTCTGTTTCTACTTCTGACGAAAGACTTAAGCGCATTTTCGGTGATGACGAAGACGCTATAAAGTGCTTTGCAAAGATTGACGCTATCAAGTTTGAATACAACGATAAGGCAAAGGAAATCCATCCAAACGGAGAACACCAGGTAGACGATGACCCGCATTATGGGGTAAAAGCGCAGGATCTTCTTGAAAATCCTTTGACAGCTTCTACAGTTGAAAAAGACGAGAGCGGATATCTTGCGGTAAATACACCAGAACTCACACTGGCAAACAGTGCTATTCTTTCAGAAATCTGTAAGCGTCTTTTAATTATTGAAAAGGTACTTGGTATTAAGGTGGTATAAAATGACATTCGCAGAATACAACACAGACGAAAACTTTGACAATGATAAATCAAGCCTTGATGAGCTTGTAAAAATTGGACTTTCAGAAGGTAAAACTTCTGACGAAATCAAAACTTCATTAAGTCCAAAATGGCAGAACTCTAAAAAAATTGGCGAGTTTGATAGTTACGTTTCAAAGTATTCTACTCCAAAGGTAGAAGAACAGAAACCAACAGAAGAAAAGGTTACTGAAAAAGTAATCGAAACAACCGCGCCAAAGAAGAACGAAACTACTTCAACAATCAGCGGCAAAGATAAAGACTTCATAGAACAGACAAGCGGAATTGCAGACACTTCAGAAGATGCCGAAAACGCAAGACAGAAAGAGCTTGAGACACAGCGCTGGAATACAACAATGGACAGAATGAGAAAGTCTGGCGAAGCATTCAAGAATATTGATGACCACATGGTTGAGCAGCTTCCTACTTTCATGTTTAAGCGCTATGCTAATGGTGAGTTTGGTGACCCTAAGAGTTCAGACGCAAAACTTAGGCTTGCTCACTTCATGCTTAATGGTGTACAGACAAAACTTAGACAGATTTCAAACCTTGCTATGACTAACGCTGGAAAGAGTCCACAGTTTGCAGATACTACAAGCGACTGGGAGAAATACCAGCAGACAAACCTTGCTCAGGGTATGGAGAACCGCTGGAACAAATATAAAGCAGATACTCAGGCTGCTATTGACCTTGCCGTAAAAGAAGGTGCAGATGAACAGGAGTTACAGTCTAGTGTTGCAAAAATATCTTCAACCAACAGACTTAACACAGCCTTTAATATGATGAATGAAAACCAGAAGGTTTATACTTTGCGTGTTCTGTCGAAGATTGGTAATGAAATTGGAAACATGAATAACAAAGACTTTGTAAATACTTTGATTGGCTTTGCAACTTCTGGTGATAACCTTTCATGGCAGGAAGCTGCAGAACTTCTTATTGCAAGGTTTGGTAAGGATGCAATGGGCGCTATTAAGACCGCAAATGAAGACGGAGCAACAAAAGACGCAGAAGAAACTACTGCCGGATTTGGTGGAACCGTTACAAAGACAAAACTGAGTGACGGAACAGAAATAACTACTACTGGTAAACTTGGCGGAATGACTGACGAGGACTACACAAAACTCGAAACAAAAGCCACTGACTTAATTAAGAAGTATTACAATGGCGAAATCAGTAAGGAAACCTTTGAAAAAGACTATGGTGCTTTGTACAACATGATGAAGTCTCACCCTATCTACAACAAAAAGAAATCAATTAAATCTGTAAAGGATGTTTACAAAGAAAACAGACCTTATGAAGCAAGACAGATCTTTGGTGACAAGAATTACAAGAAGGGTCTTAAGAGTGTAGAATACTTTGAAAACAACAGTAAACTCTTTGACTATCTGAAATCAACAGAAAGCCCTAACTATATTGAAGCCAAGGACTACGGCCTTAAGGATATGAAAGAGTATAATAAAGCTCTGGAACATTACAAGACATTAAAAGACGCTAACGCCTTGAAACTTGTAGGAAAGTATTAAAAATAAAAGCGGCCTAAAAAGCCGCTTTTTTTATTTCAAAAGATACATACTTCTGTTTTCAAAATTGCCTTTCACTATTTCTGTTTTTTCGTTTATAAGTTGCAATTCTTCATGGGTGGTGTCATACGCCGAAACTGTAAAAGAATAACGGTTATTAAAATTATGATTGATTATGTATTTTAGGAATTCAGTGATTTTGTCTTTATCATCACAATTTACGATACAGTTATTATAACCTTCTTCAATGTCCTTTTCATAGATTGATATGTAATATTTTGGACTTTCTGCAGACTCATATAATTCTATAACACTTACAGAAGTTTTCTTTTCATAAAGTCTTTTATCCTTTGCAAACAGTCCAGAAGCAGACAAGACAAGCAATAAAACAAGAATAAATCTTTTCATACCAATACCTCACATATATTAGCAAGAAAATTATAAACCTATTCTCTTAAAAAGCAACTGTCTAAAAAAGTTAACACTACTAATAACGTAAGAGGTTTATATGCAGATTAACTTAAATGTCGATTTGGAAAAAATGCGACAGAAACAAAAGCAGAAAGTCAAAACCGGAATGAGTATGCAGTCCACAGTAAACAGCGCTCTTAATTTACCTACTCAGGGCGGACAGCAGCCAATGCCCGCTATGAACAACCCTAAAGGTTGGGGAGCTAATGCACAATGAGAAAAGTAAAAGACAGTGATATAACAAGTGCCGTAAGTTCTCTTAAGGCATTCTCTTCTAACAGACTTGCTAAATACCACAGAAACTACCGCAGATATAACTATACACCTTTTGCAAGTCTTAACAACATCAAAGACCCTTCTGTTGTCGGCTATTATGAACAGCCTGCAGAAATTGAAGAAGATACAACAGCAACACCGCAGCTTAATGTTATCAAGTCTTGTATTGATACATTAACAAGTAAGATTGCACAGTCAAAGGTTAGACCTTTCTTTAATACCCAGAACGGAACTTTTAAGGACATACAGACAGTAAAACAGGCTCAGGCTTTCTTTGATTTGTACTATGATGCACAGAACGTAAACAAGAAAGTCTCTGAAATGTTCAGAGACTCTTGTATCTTTGAAATGGGTGTTATCTACATCAATGAAGTATCAAAGAACATAGAGAAGGCTTTACCCTGGCAGGTGTTTGTAAGACCTGCAGAAGTGACCTACAACAAACTTACCCGCGTTTATTATGAGCGCAAAGACTTTCCGACAACGCTTCTGGAAGACGAGCTTGTAAATAAAGCTCAGATACAGAACAACGACTACTGCACTTATGGTGTTTATTATGACACCTTCAACCACATCAAGGCAGAACTTATTGACGGTGTAGTTATCAGAAAATCAGTTTATGCACCTAGAAAACTTCCTTTCATTTTCCTGCATTATTGCGCTCCTATCGTTGGTAATACTTCACAGTCAATCGTTGATATGCTCAATTCTATCCAGTTGGAAATTGACAACTTGATGATGAAGATTAAGGATGCAAGCCAGTTAAACCCTGGCTTGACCTTCTGGGTGCCTAAAGGATCTAGCGTAAAGACTTCACAAATGAACAACAGAGTCGGACAGATTGCAGAATACAACGCTACACCAAATATGACCGGCTCTCCTGTAACAGTTGCAACACCGGCGTTTATTGACCCTCAGTATATGCAGCTTATTGAAGAACTTAAACAGAGCGCCTACGAGCTTGTAGGTATCTCTCAGTTATCTGCAATGAGTACAAAACCTACAGGACTTAACAGCGGTGTAGCACTTAGCACAATGGAGAACATTGAAAGTGACAGATTTGAAACACAGCTTAATCAGGTTATTCGGGCGTATGTTGATATTGCAAAAACTTGTATTGAGGTATTCCCGGAAGAAGACACAATCCTTCCAGAAGACAATCAAAGGCTTTCTATCAAGTGGAAAGACATTGTAGAAGAGTCAAACAAGATGGTTGTGCAGTTCTCTGCTGCAGACAGTTTGTCTAAAGACCCTTCAACAAAACTTCAACAGTTACAGATGTTGGCACAGACCGGAATTATACCTACTACAAGAATTGCTCAGTTTATGGAATTACCAGACATTCAGAGCGGTTACTCACTCTCTAACAATGCAATCAATGCAGTTCTTACTTGTATCAATGACTGTATCGAAAAGAACGTTTTTGAAGTGCCTGACTTCATACCGTTCACAATGCTCAAAGAAGAAATCATCAACACACAGTTGTCACTTAAGGCCGCAGCTTCTGAACACAACGACAACTTAGAAGACATTCAGAAACTTACAAAACTCTACGAGAGCGTAGAGCTTAAAGAAGCAGACTGGCAGGCAGACCAGGTACTTGAACAGAAAGAAACTGCCCTTGACGGTGGAGAAACACCGGAAGGACTTCCACCAAGTATGACAAACATACTTACTCAGGAAGCAAACATGACACCGGTTGCACAGGCGCCTATGGGTGACATGACTGCCGGTGCTGATATGGATGTAGGAACGCCTGACGGTGGCGCGGCTTTGGGACAGTGGAACAATGCCCCTGCACAATAAATAGTGTCTAAAAAAGTAGACAGTAAAGTCTACTAATGAGATAAGGAGTTGTTATGGAAAACGAAATCTATGACATCTTAAACAGTTACAAGGAAGCAATCGACTTGCTTCTCAATCGTTGTGACGAACTTGTAAAA